>JXWR01001005.1_pt1 | contig 15211 bp, 5 predicted proteins | sample 315541 | NCBI WGS metagenome assembly JXWR01 (sample SAMN03273951, study PRJNA271842) | soil metagenome | isolation source: rice field ambient CO2 | place: India: CRRI Experimental farm Cuttack,Odisha-753006 | collected 2013-12-17
CCTTTATCACCCTTGGCAATCGTGCTTGCGGCTTTATTCAGTTCTTTAACAAAATCATCAAAAGTAATGGTCGTAATCACGTTACCAGTAGAACTTTCAATATTATTGTTAATGGTAAATCCTGTTAAATCACCACTAGGATAGATAGCAGTTCCACTACTATAAGTTGCCCAAACTTCTAATAAATAATAACCCGCTGGAAGTCCACTCATGAAGTCAGTGTCAAACTTAATGGTTACCTTACCAGATAAGGGATCTTGGATATTATCAGTCGTAATCGTTTGTGATTTAAGGTAGCCGGTACTGTTACCTAGCTTGGCGACAATACTCGTTGCATTAGTAAGATCAACAGGATTACTATCCTCGCCTAATACCATTGTAAAACTTGTAGTCGTATCACCGATTTTTACAGTTTGAGCAGAAGTATCAGCGTATTGTAATGTTTTTGCCAAACTAAATCATTCCTTTCTATCGCTTGTCAAAGTCAACATCTAGTGCAACACACAGCGCGTCATAGCACATGGCTTCATCACCAGACACACTAATATCTGCGTTCAATAAAAAGTCTTGGCAGTCTTTTTTGTGATGTGAATAAGTGGCCTTTTCAATTTCACCGTTCTCAATCATTAATTCATAATAAGCCTTTTGGAAAGCCACCTCATTTTCAGGGGTGAAACTATACTGGTTGTCTTTAACAATCGGCTCACCATTATCATCTTTTTCAGCATATTCTTTAACTAGGTCTTTTTGAAGACCAATAATCTCATCATTCTTATTTGCTAACATTTTAATCAAGCGTGTCCGAGCAATCGACTGGTAGCCAGCAAGTGGTAACCTCTTTAAAAATTCAATTGATGGTGCAACGAATTGATTTTGTAATTCAAATTTCATAATTTAAACCCTCCTATTTTACTTCACTGGTTGGTCTTAGTGCTGTTAAACTGTCAATTAGCGTATTCAACACTTTCAGTTTAACCCTATCTGCTCCCCCAGCACCTCCAGCAATGGCAGTGTTAAATTCATCCATGGTAATACTGACCTGTGAACTAATTCCTAGCGTGTTAATCTGAATACTGATTGTCATAATATTGTTCGTGTAATCTGGTTTGTAATTCGTAATCAAAATGCTATCCATTTAATTTTGCCTCCAATTTGTTTAACCTAGCTTCCAATTCCATGTTGTGACCATTTAATTGGTCAATTTCTTTCTGTTGTTCCTGAACCGTGGCTAGAGTGGCATTTAAAAGTACACTATCGTCTACCCCACATAGCTTGCCGTCTTCATCACGACTGATAAACACGTCTGGTAATTGCCACTGCTTAGTATCATTCACATCATCGACAATGGAAGATAACCTAATATGGCTGGTGTTATCATCATTCTTGTACTGGTACGTTGCTAGGTCAATTGAGTTAACTAGTTGTGCCCAATAAGCTGTATCAGCCTTTTGAACGTCTCGTTTAACGCTTAGTAGTGACGATTTAGTTAGACTATCATAGTGAACGTTACCAGCATAGATGTCGACAGCACCACCTCCGCCCTTTGCAAAGTGAATGGCGCCACCATCAGCACTAGTAAACGTATGACCACCGTTGATTTGAAAGTTACCGACCCATATGTCACGTTTGAATTGAATAGTATTAGAACCGGCCTTATCAATCCCAAAATTAACAATCTGGTTGCCATTAACGTCACCAATTCTCCACCAAGCTGAGTTTGATTGTCCATATATATTACCATAAGCATTCATAGTAATCCCATTACTACCAATATTATCGGAATTACCAGCAAAGTTTATTTGCTGTGTTGGTCCATATAGATAGATTCCTGTGGCTGGCGTTACGTTCACATATCCTGTTATTGTCTCCGGATTGGAAAAAGTTGTATCTTTAGATGACGTATAACCTGATTGCGACTGAAAGCCTTGACCGTTAATTACTGAATCATAAGCTAAGTATTGCCCGTTGCCGATCATTGAGCGATATTTATAGCTAATCGCCCCAGATTCAACGCTTGATTGCAGTCCAACCGCACTGTCAAAGTACGTTGACTTATACGCCCCGTCTGGTGTAATAGTCATTGGATAATATTTAGCGGTGTTATTAGCATTGCTAATAATGTCGCCCCCATGAAACGTTGTCCCGTTGATAGTCGAACCATTAATAACTGAGCCATCTATTTCACCAGCACTAATGACATTACCTGTGTCTGGTTGGTAGCCAATTGAGTGGGGCGATTGAGTTAACATAGGTGAGCTAAAGTAAGCATTCCCCTTACCATTGTATGCCCAGTATTGTAATCCAACATATGAGGCGTTATTTGGTATAATTACGTTATCGATAGTCACATAGCGCCAACCCTGACTTGAACTAATACCGTTCCATGTGTTACCAGCAAAGCCTCCGTTGATACGATTACCGTTTGAATCAAAAAATGCTAATGTGAATTGGTATTGCAAGCTAGTGTCACTACCAGATTCTAAGAACCATACAGAAGCACTAAACGGTATACTAGTAGCCCCGTTCAAAGGGTGTAATTTGGTTTGTGCAAATATAGTCCAAACTCCAGCACCAGTAGAATTGTTCCAACCGATTGATGGTACACCATCAAAAAGCATATTTTGGGCATAATACCCATTATTGCTTATACCCCACCCCGGAATATACGATCCATTACCACCAGCTAATGACGAGTTATAAACTAGGTTCGTGGAACCACGAATAATCAAACTTGTCGCCGTGACAAGACCATTTTTATCTACCGTGAAAGTCCCATTATTGGTTGTAAAGGTGTTAGCTGAAATGTCTGCGGCTGTTAATTTCTTGTTAACAAGGAGTGAATCGATATTAGCACTAGGAATAATTACAGGTTTCTTAGTGTCAAAGTAAATCGTGTCAGCGGCTAGTGTCAGTTGACCGCTAGATGAAATCAAAGTCTTACCAGCTTGAAGATTAATCTGGTCAAACAAACCATTTTTGGTTACTCTAAGATTAATATCATTACTTAACTGCGTGATTTGAGATTGTGAAGCCATATCTTCCGGCGCTGGTGACCAACTCACTTCTTTTGTAGATTCAGAAATGATAAAGTTGGAGACAGTTACATCACCAGTTACATTATCCAACCGTAGCTGAACCCCATCTGGAAAATCGGCGCTTGTCGCAAAAGTGCACGAGTGATGTTGTGTGCCGGACACCATTGGTGAACTGCCAACTCCAAGGACGGTTTGCCATGACCCCCCTGAAAACTGAATAACGTACGTACCACCAGATTTTGTTGACGTAATGTCGAAAGTTACAGTAACGGTAGTTCCCTTTGCTATGGTGCCCGATGTCGAATACATATGCTTCGCATTATTTGTAGAACCGTTACCAGTCATTTTGAACGCCGTAGCAGTTCCAAGTGCTAGGTTACGATTACTTATCTTCAAGTTGTTAAAATCAACGGTTGAAACCTTGCTAGAAATCATATCAGCAGTTTGGGTTTTATAAGTGTTGAAATCACCAGATGACACTTTAGAAGCAATGTCACTAGCTGTCTGCGTCTTATAGGTGTTAAAATCACCAGAAGAAACTTTGCTGTTAATCGCAGTAGCGGTTTGTGATGTGTACGTGTTAAAGTCTTTGGTAGCCACTTTACTAGAAATCAAATCAGCCGTCTGTGACTTATACGTTTCAAAGTCCTTATTAGCTACCTTTGAAGCAATGTCATTGGCTGTTTGTGTTTTATCTGACTGATAAGTCCCATTATCGACTTTTGCTTCGATTAATTTATCTGTCTGTGTTTTGTAAGTTGAGAAGTCACCGCTATCAACTTTTGAACTAATTAATCCGGCAGTCTGTGTCTTGTACGTGTTGAAATCGCTAGATTCTACCTTACTAGATATTGCTTTAGCAGTTGTGTCTTGATAAGCCGAGAAGTCTTTAGTAGATACTTTTGCAGAAATCAAATCAGCAGTTTGTTTTTGGTAAGTTGAAAAGTCACCATTATCGACTTTTGAACCGATTAAACTAGCCGTCTGTGTCTTGTAAGTCGAGAAGTCACCACTATCAACTTTCTGCTCTATCTCACCACTTAACTGTGTGATTTGAGACTGCGTAGCTTGGTCTTCCGGTGCAGGAGTCCAGCCTACTTCTTTTGAAGACTCGGAGATAATAAGATTTGAAACGGTTATATTGCCAGTTGCGTTGTCTACCCTCGCATAAAAATGGAGATGGTCGCTATCGGTTGTAAGGGGCACTGATATGTGACTTGTCCCTTTGACTAGATTACCAGTAGAAATATATTGCCAAGTGCTTCCAGTGTCAGTTCCACAAAACTGCATTGTATATGTTCCAACACCTGTTGATGACGTAATGTCAAATGTTACCGTTACTAAAGTTCCCTTTGGTATTACCCTCGAAAACTGGTAGGCGCTCTGTGATTGGTTAGCCGTGTTATTACCAATCAGTGTGAATGGTTTAGCTGTTCCTAGTACTAGGTTACGGTTACTTATTTTTAGGTTATTAAAATCAACGGTTGATACCTTGCTTGAAATTAATTTATCAGTCTGCGTCTTGTACGTGTTGAAGTCGCTGGATTCAACTTTACTTTCAATCGACTTAGCAGTTGTAGCTTGGTAGGCTGAGAAGTCCTTTGTAGCCACTTTACTAGAAATCAGGTCAGCAGTCTGTGTTTTGTAAGTTGAAAAATCACCGTTATCAACTTTACTAGCAATTTGACTAGCTGTCTGTGTTTGATAGGTTGAAAAAGCACTGTTGCTTACTCTATCAGCTATCTCACTAGCCGTCTGTGTCTTGTCAGAAGCATATTCTGAACTAGAAACCTTATCATTAATTAAATCAGCTGTCTGCGTCTTGTAAGTGTTAAAATCACTAGAAGAAACTTTCGAGGAAATATCTTTAGCCGTTTGTGTTTTATCAGATTGATAAGTTCCATTATCGACTTTTGCCTCAATTAATTTACTAGTTTGAGTTTGGTAAGTCTTAAAGTCAGCCTCTTTAACCGTTTCCGCAAACTGACTAGCAGTTTGTGTTTGATACGATGAAAACGTATCGTTAGAAACCTTTGTGCCCAAACCATCTTCCAACTTGGCAATGGTTAAAGTTGAGCCACCTTTGAGATTTGTGATTTCAGCGTTAGCGCTATTAGCCGCGTCAAGGGCACTGTTAGCTTGTAACGAAGCTTCGGAAGCGTTTTTAGAGACTTCTGAAACAGCACTTGCTTGTGAAGCAATCTGCTTATCGGTGTAATCAGTAGCTGATTGTGCTTGTTTAAATGCGCTGTCAGCGGTGTTTTGAGCTTTAAGAGTAGCTTCGGACTGTGTGGCTATCTCAGCACTGGCTTGACTACCTACTGCCTGAGCTTGACTAAAAGCATTATCAGCGGTACTTTGTGCCTTAGCAGTAGCCATAGAGTTACTACTAATATCAGCGCTTGCTTGGCTACCAATTACTTGAGCTTGGCTAAAAGCGTTATCAGCCGTGCTTTGAGCTTTAGCGGTAGCTTGTGATTGCACAGCTATCGCTGAATTGGCTTGACTACCAATTAATTGGGCCTGACTAACGGCACTATCAGCCACCAAGAACGCTTGACTGGCCGTTGAGGCCGCTTGGCTTGTGGCACTAGCGGCACTCGTGAATTTATTATTCGTATTGTTTTGTAGAGCACTTTGAAGCTTTGCTAATTCTTCATTATAAGCGTCCTGATATTTCTTATATCTTACACGATCAATATCACTGGCATGGTTAGGATCTGCTAGAATATCAGCCATGAATCTGTTTAAATTATTGTATGCCGTAGTTACAGAAGCTGTGTCAATTCCCTCATCTTTAGCGCTCTGCACGAGAACACCATATTGAGATGTTAAACCAGCGAACCGCCCAATGTTGTTTTGCTTTTCAATGACAGACATCAAATTAGGATCGTTTAAGTCTGTGACACCCTTAATAGCATTGTCAGCAGTATTTTGTGAATCTTGCGCTAGTTTAGTAGGGTTGGTAATATTAACTTCGACAAATGCACTTCTTGCCATTTTATAACCTCCTACTCATTGCTTGTATCGTCACTATCATCGTTACCACCACCAACAACTGGCATTGCTGGCCGATAAATAATGTCGGTAGCATACTGAATTTGTTTCTTTGGTGGATTTCCATCTGGTGGAGTAACGTTGAATGAGTGAACTAAGGTTCGTTTACCATTAATTGTGGCGAAGGATAGACTTTCTGGTTCGATTACTTTTCCAGTTAACCCTAAACCGATTAATGTATCATAATATGGATGTATGACTTCACCACGGTGTAAGATATTTACACAATAGAAAGAGCACGTTTTACCTAAGAACTGATTACCAACGCTCCAGTAAACGTACGGAAAATCTAATGTTTGACCTTGAAAAATGTCGTCATCACCAACAAAATCATAATCAAGCATATCAATCGTATACATAACCGTTTTGACACCAGCCAATAGGTCTGATACGTTTAATACGTAAAATTTGTAATTACCATTACTATATCCAACCATATTATGTTCTCTATCAACGCTAACACGAGGATAATCATTGGGAGTGATTAAGTGGTTAGTATCATTAATACCAATTGTTTTACCACCTTGATATTTAAACATAACAATATCCCAGTTGCCAGCACTGTTTCTTTGATTACAAATAATCCATGGCTCTCCTTCTTGATATAGAACACCAAATGAAGTCCCGTGTCCTCCGCCAGTTAGAACCATTTTATCAATCAGTTTAAAGTCTTTATCGCGGTGCATGTAGTTGCAATCATCACCAGAAGTGGCGGCCGATTCGTACCAAGTACCATCATCTAGTTGTTCAAGATGTTGTGCAATACGGTGAACATCACTATCATATGGGTCAAATTCGCCAATTTTAACATAATTGTTCTGATTAATTGACAGCTCAGGGTCTTCTGATATATAATCACCATCAATATATGCTCTAATATTACCCATCAATGATGGGGTTACATTAACCATGTCTCCAGTTTGCTCCCAGTTAAGGTCAATTGAACCGTCTGTATTGACATGTCTCCAAGCAAACCCTTTACTATCAATGTATGTGCTGATATTTTGTTTACCGACCCATGCACTCAACAACAAACGTTTTGATGTTTCGCCCTGTGCAAAATCAAGACCGTCTGGGTGTGATAACACTGGAGTGATAGCAGTGGCGTCATTGATAGCTTTCGATACGGCGTCAGCTAGGGCTGATTGATAATCTGTCAACCATTGTGGTGTCGCAACAGGAACGGTTACAAATTCACCAAAAGCAATAGAGCTTGAATATGGCGATGAAAAGCTGATTGTTCTTTGAATCACACGACCAGTAGCGTCTAACGCTGGCGTAATATGTTCATCTTTAAAACGAATCGTAGCACCTAACGGCGGTAAAAATCCGGGAGCAACATTAACCTCATAGTAGGTTCTGGGGTGATTGAATAGCTTCAACATTTGTTTAGCCCAAGACTTTAAACCAGTGTTATCACTAATTTGATTAGCAGTAATAACGCCTTCTAGGTACTTACCATTTAATGATCCTTCATAGTTATAAAGCTGATTAGCGTCATCGTCAACAATATAGGTGGCCCCGTTGTTGTTGGGAGCCATTGTCGAGCCGTTTGCACCATATGCGTAAAGCTTTGTGATAGGTGCCGCAACAGTAACACGTTTGATATTCGTAATATTCTCACCAAAAATAGCCTCTTGGTAAACAATATCAGAAGAAAGTTCATCTGTTACTTCCACTATCTTATCTACAATTTTACCTTGCGTATTAATTTTAACATAGGCGTCAATTTCAACATCAAATAATTGCAGTACATTTTGCAATAAGACGGTGCCCTTTGTTTTACCATCAAAAGAATCTGCGTCTGCTAAGGTTGCATTTTCTGTGTTATACTCTACTCGCCAGCCAGAGCTTTGAAAAACCTTGCTAAAAACCTGTTCAATGTTCTGCTGTTTTTCTGTTGACTTTAGTGGAATTGTAAATGCTAAATCTCTTAGAACTAAATTACACACATACGCAACTGTGTTAACAGAAGTTGTCGAAGTAGATTCTTCAGAAGTTGAATAAATGTACATCACATACCAGCGATTAAGATAATCATCATGATATGCTAAATAGTTACCAGATACCACCTTATCACTGTCTGGTTGTCCCTGTGGAACCGTAACAGTACCGCTATGGTCATACTTTTTTGATTGTGCGTTGAGGTTTGTTTTACCCTCATAGGTATCTTCGTTACCAACGCTAACATCATCATCGTATTGTGTATTTTGTTGATCTGAATCTGCCAACTGCATAGTAATGGAGTCGTTAGTAAATTTTGTAGCTCCATCAACAGTCAGTAGGCCAACATTGTTAAAATGTGAATCCAAAATGAGGTATTGATTACCTAATGACATTCCATTACCTCCTAATTATTATTTATGTATCAAGGGATTTCTCCCTTTCAAAATCAAAGTTTTCTTGGCAAATATTTTAACACCATTTTTGCGCCATCTAGGTCACCAACCATATTAAGCGAGTTTAATCCCGGTTTTAGCTTAGGATAACTAGTAGACCATACTGGATATGAAATTCGTCCGCCAATAGTTGTTCGCTGTGATTCTGAATCCATAACGATTTCAGACCCAGCATTGGCGATATATGTTGGAGTCGAAGAATTTGGAACATCATTATGTTTCCATAATTCAATACCAGTCAGTGACATATAAGGTGCCTTATAATCAATTTTTTTATCATCTTCTGTAATAGAGTGTTTTAAGAACATAATGCCAAAGCCACCTAAAGGCGTTTGGTACTTGTCGCCAGTATTGATTGGCTGTTGTGAGTGAGCAATCAAATACTTGTTCGGGTTAGTATATGGTTGACCGTTATCAGTGTTATACTGAATGACAGACCAGCTCCATGTCTGACCAATATGTTGTATGTCCATCTTAATCCAACCGTCTGTTAAGGCACCAGTCTCCTGACGATTCCAGACAGTAACGTAAGTAGCTACCTTCTTGCTGATGGTCTTCTTAGTTACCTTACCATGTCTAGCTCTAGTCCTAATTACTTTTTTAATCGTTTTAGTACCAGTTTTAATTTTTACTGCTTCATCTTTCTTGTTCGTGAAAGCTCCGCTAGGCCCTGTCGTAGTTAATAAATCACGATGTTTTCCATCGTTGGGAGCTAGTACCGAACCCGGCTGGCAAATCTGTAAACGACAGCGTGGGCGGCCGCCACCTCCGGGATCAACGATACAAAAATTACCAATTGCCTTACCATTAGTATCAGTCCACTGGAATTGAACCGCACCCATTGCACGCTGACTATGAGTACCGCCGTACCGTCCATGATGAATCCCAGCCCTTAAACGCCAGTCTGTAAATGACTGCGTTAAACCAGTATATCTCAAAGCTGGGCCATACCAGCCAGTTTGATGGGTACCGAATTGTTGATTAGCACCACCGGGGTCACGCTTAACTGTCATAGCAGAGGTAGCGTCATTAATCATCGCTTCACCTTGAAATACGGTGTTATCACCGCCATTAGGTGGAATTAAACCCCCAATAGAGCTTGCGTCATTTGTCCACATTGCCATTGTCTCAACAGGGTCATCTAATACCTTTTCCCATTCTTGAACGGCCTGAGCTTGTTCTAGCGGGTCTTCTGGTCCAATCCCATAATTACCACCATTAAGTGTATAACCAACATATTTTAGCGCTTTAGATGGAATAATTTGGATAACTGGTTCTGTCTGTGCTGTACCATCAACAGTAATAACGTTTAATCCGGGCTTTAAATCAACTTCAGCCTGTGGTAAAGTTGCCCTAGGGTCAGACATAACGAACGTAATAGTAGATGTCGAATCCCAAGACCCTTCTTGTGTAACTTGTGGGTCAGCAATTGCGGTGATATGTCCCCAGTAAGTCAAATCAGGTTGGAATCCAAAGACCAGTGGAATTTCTTGGTTATTATCTGGCTCATCTGTTAATAACAAACCAGCTAAGGTTTGCGCATAATCAGTATATGACTGTGAATTATGCGGCGCCATGATTGTAATTGGAATATTAATTGTTTTAGTAGTATAATCAATGCCACCAAACTGAACCCCGTATTTCGCAGGAATATCGGTTGATAGTTCTGACATTGCTGGTGCAATTGGCGGGAGCACCATTCCCATAACAACGTGTAAGTCTGTGCGACTATTAAGTCCGCCCAAACTAAATTCATCTTCTTTTAACGCCAATGGTCAAACCCCCTTATAAAATGTGATTTTTATTGCGAATATGTAACGAGGGTTGCCCCTCGTATAAGCTAGTTAATCAAGTTATTGTACCTTGCTTTGGCTAACTTTTGTGCTTCAACAGCGTCTACTACACTTTGCGAAGCAACGTAAGCAACATTCGGAGTATTGCTTGATGACAGAATAGCTTGCAATAATGCGTTTGTTTGCTGGATAGCAGTTGCAATCTGTTCGATTGCTTGACTATCAGCAGATGACGTATTTTGAGTATTCACGTTAGTGGCGGTATTACCACTTTCGAGGTAGCTAATTGATTGCTTCAATTGACGAATTGCGGCGTCTTTATTGGTCAAAGACACAACCATTTCTGGTTTGTTGTGTTCCGCAATGTTAATCATTTGAGCTTTATCAACAAGACCACCATTCTCCATACCCCTAATATAACGGTATACAGCAGAAGCGTTGCTCAAGCGAGCACCACCAGAAGCGTCCATATTACCACCAGACTCCCAAGTTGCAAAGAACTTTTGAGCCGCGGCAGTAGGGTTTGTCATTCTCAATACAGCCTTTAGCATTCCATTTGCGCCGGGTTCGTTCAAGGCATAGCCAATCTGACCAGCGGCAGAATTCCATGAGTAGCCATGTCTTCTCAACCAGTTTCTTAATCCAGTTTCACGAGTGAACGTCCATTGTCCTAAACCAGTACCGTGGTCACTAGCGTTGACGGCAGAAGGGTTCAAATTAGATTCTTGAATCCAGTTACCTAAGATACCAGCAATACCACCATTGTTAGAAGCTGGATAAGCTTGCTTGAATGCTTTAGCTAACGCACGAGCACGTGAAGCAACACTACCGCCAAGCTTGACGTTACCAACAAGTTGTTCATCTTGGCCTGCTTTTAACATCTTTTTAAACCAGCTAGTAAGAGAGTGGACGACAATGTCACCAGTCATACCAACAGCTTTGGCGGCTAAGCCACCACCTTTCGCCAAGGCGTTTAATGGTGAAGTGATCATAGCTGATAGATACTTGGCGGGTGACTTAATCATCTTACCTAAGTTGTCAATAAGTTTAGAAGCTTTAGTCTTAACTCCAGAAAACCAACTACCAACACCGTGTACAGCGCTACCGATAGTGCTACCAATACCATCTAACCAGCCAGTAGCCGAAGCGAAAGCTGGAATTCTACCACCAGTGTGTTCGAGATAAGGCTGAACCATTCTAGCGTCCTCGCCTTTAGCAATTTCCGTTCCTTTTGGAAGATTGACAATGATGTTACGTTTGTTAGGGAACATACCCATGCGGCCATCTGGAAGCTTATAGGCTTCACGCCAATATTTTGACTTAGCGTCATTTACCAATGCTGGTCCGCCCGGAGTACCCTTAGCATAAGTGCTCAACTTAGCCGAACCATAGCTGGCCGTATCAAGTCTAAAACTCTTGCCGACACCAATCTTCTTTTCAACACCGTTAATAGCACCCGCAACAGCATTCCAACCATTAACAACGGGGTGAATAACACCGTTGTTAATAATACCGGCCATTGAGTTCCATATACCGTGCCATGCACCTCTTAAAGCACTAGCGATACGTCCCGGAAGTTTCTTAAAGAAGCTTGCCATATTATTGCCAAACTTAGAGATATTTCCCCAAATACCTTTAATCCAGCCACCGATGGTGTTAGATACATTCTTCCATGCTCTAGCAACTGGTGACAATAAGTTTCTAAACCACGTGGTTACGTTTTTGTAGATTTTGTGTACCCAACTACCGATCGAATCAGAGATAGATTTCCACCATCTTGCCGCTGTCCTAGAAATAGACTGCCAAGCTTTAGCTACAGGGCTTAGCAAGTTCCCAATCCATTTAGTAGCAGTTTTATAGAGACTGTGAACCCATCTACCAACGGTGTTCGATATATTTTTCCACCATTTTTCCGCAGTTTTGGAGATAGATTGCCAAGTTTTAGCTAATGGAGATAACATCTTACCAATCCATCTAGTAGCAGTGTGATAAATGTTCTTAACGAATTTTGTAACATTCTTTAAAGTACCGCTCCACGCTTTAGAAATGCCATTACCGATTTTACCCATCGTTTTCTGGATTGGCCTAACCATATTATCAATGGTCTTACGAACACTCTTAGCCCAGTTACTAATCTTCTTACCAACGCTGACAAAGAAACCGCCCATATTTCTGACGGCTTTACCAATTCCTTTGAATAGCTTAACTAGGCCAATTGCGGCTAATTTACCGGCGATTGCCCCTAAAGCCGCAATGAACTTACCAATACCTTTAACGACACCTGCAATATCTTTACCAATAGTTACGATTGACTTGCCAACTGGACTTGTCTTGAACCATTTACCAATCTTTTCAAACGGCGTTTGAATTGCTTTAACTGCTGGTGCAAAGAACTTGCCAATTCCTTTAGCCCAACCAGACATGGTTTTGCCGACTCCGGACAACATCTTTGAGATTGATTTTCCGATACCTGTTTTACCAAGACCAGAAAACATCTTACCGAATGCTGAACCGATTGACTTGCCAAGACTGCTTAGACTAGGCATTTTAAGCCCCTTGAACAATCCACTGAACCACTTGCCAATACTACTGATCTTAGGTAGTTTAAAGTTCTTAAACATCTTGCCGATATTAGGCAATTTAAAACCTTTGAACATTTTTCCAAAGTGAATACTTGGTAATTTTAACTTACTAAACCACTTACCAATACCACCGAACCAATCGCCAACTGATTTTGTAATGGTTGACATCTTAGGCATTTTGAAGTGTTTCATAGACTTCTGAATCTTCTTACCTAATTGTCCACCCCAGTCGTTGCCTTTAGAAGCACCGAATAAACCACCAGTCCACCCACCGATCGTTGACCCAATGGACGCACCAGCAACTGTGCCTGCTGGGCCGAATAACGTACCAACACCACCACCGAGCACCCCGCCAATTGTGCTACCAACCGCACTACCACCGGCAGTTCCGGCTAGTTGACCAGCGGTCTGGCCGATTTTGGTACCAGAGTTTTTCTTGTTAATCCCAATGAGATTCAGACCAGCCATAGCTGTACTCAACCACGGAACCTTTTTAAGAATACCACCAGTACCTCTAGCTATTTTGCCTAGCTTAGAACCAGTGGTGCCGATTTTGCCAATTCTTGATGAGATGGCTTCGGCGTCTTCGGTGGTTGTTTGTCCTTTAGCCATACGCTTTAAGACGGACATTTTTGAGCGAGACTTCTTGGCCGCCTTATATTCTTCGCGAGTACCAACGGATTCTACTTCGGAAGCTGTTTTACCAGCCTTTCCTTTAACGCCACCAGCGACACCGATTCCAGCCCCGGCTTCTTTAGCTTCTGATCCAGCGGCGGCTCCAGCGTCAGCCCATGCTAATGAGAGAGCCTTTACAGCGGCGGTTTGCTCATCAATTGCGGCGACAGCAGATCTACTTGCGCTAGAAGTATCAATTTTGGACTTACTAAATAGCTTAGAAACAACAGTCGCAATTGTTCCTGAATTACGAATGAAAGCGGCAATCACACCAGTAACAGCACTAATTGCTGGAACCAATAGAAGCGTTGCTCCAGCGGCTTTTTTGGCAGAAGGATTTAGTTTGTCAAACTTATCCATTAGGCCAGTTAATGCCTTAGCTCCTTTGGTTAGGTATGGAAGTAATACATTTGCAAACTCAATCTCTAAAGCTTGAAAAGTAACCTTGAACTTGTTAAATTGGTTTTGGGCAGTTTGCATGTTTTTTGCAGACAAACCACCAATATAATCTGTCTTTGCTGAACGTGCAACTTCATCATTAAGTTTACCAAGTGATTTATAGTTATCAGTTAAGATACCACCGGCTTGTTGACCAGTTGTACCAAAGATTGCATGGAACATATCAGTACGGTCGTGACCAGATAAGCCTTTCATATGAGAATTCAAAATGCCAAAAATAGTCGACATCGACTTCATTTTTCCATGCTTATCTGTGAAACTGCTCGTTGACAACCCTAATTTCTTCAAAGCGCCAGTGGCGTTATCGGTAGGAGATACCAAGGAGTTAATCGTCTTACGTAATCCAGTACCGGCTTTGTCGGATTCCAAACCGTTGTTCGATAAAATACCCATGGCACTAGCGGTTTCAGAGATACTGAACCCTGCTTGGTGAGCTGTGTTACCGACATATTCCATACCTTTACCCAAGCTTTGGAAGTCGGTAGCTGTCATATCAGCAGCATAAGCCATCTCATTAACAACCTTAGATGTGTTCTTAGCCATTTGAGCAGTAGAGTTAGCCCTTAGTCCAAATGATTCCAAAGTCTGCGTAGAAACGGCTGTGACATCATTAAAGTCATCACCAGTAGCGATAGCACCTTTAACCAGTGTCTTCATCGAGCCTAATGCTTGCGATGAACTATAACCACGTTTGATTAAGTCTTGATAACCGTCAGCAATCTTTTGCTGTGTCAATCCATATTCCTTAGAATATGATTGAGCGTTTACTTTCATCTTTGCAAGGTTACGATTAATCTCACCAGTGCCTTCTGTGTTAGACTTAACGATTAAGTTTTTAGTCTTCGTAAAAGAAGATTCTAGCGAGGTTGCCATCGAGACGCCTTGCTTAGTTACAGCGGCAAGACCTAATGTTGCATAACCAGTGCCACGAGATACAGCAGACATTGCATTGGCAACGCCTGAATATTTTTTCTGCATACCGCCAATTTTATCGCTGAATGAGTTTATTGCTGAACCAGATAAACCAACATGCTTATTTAAAGAACGAATTTTTGAATCCGTTTCTCCAATTTTTGCACCTAATTCATTAACTTTTTTAGCTTGCGTTGAATAGGCCGAACTTGTGTCGCCGGAACGCTTTTTAACTAATTCTAATTCAGACATTTCGGTCTTATATTGAGCCAATAGTCCTTTACGAGAACCGATTAATG
>JXWR01000241.1_pt1 | contig 15183 bp, 12 predicted proteins | sample 315541 | NCBI WGS metagenome assembly JXWR01 (sample SAMN03273951, study PRJNA271842) | soil metagenome | isolation source: rice field ambient CO2 | place: India: CRRI Experimental farm Cuttack,Odisha-753006 | collected 2013-12-17
TAAATACATACACAATCTTTACTTACTATCTAAATATTCCACATAGGATTTCACAAGGATTTCACGAGGATTTCTAACACAGTATAACAACAAAAGATTAGCAATGGTCTCATGTTTTAAAAAATTTTCTTATTTCGTAATATAACTTCTCAAACTGTGAAATCGAACAAGTGAAATTATCAAATGAATCAGTAATAAAATTGAAGTTTCCGAGGCTTAACGCCTAAACTTGCACGGTTGACATCTTTGGACCAAATGGTTCATAGTGAATCATATCATCACGATGCTCTAGTTCTTTTAGATGACCAATCATAGCTTGCATAAAAGCTACAGAGCCGCAAGTGTAGACATCGGCATGCGCAGGTGACTTTTCCTTCAAGAATGCAGCATCAATCAGTGGTTCAGTATCAGTATGAACAATTATTTTGTCGACATTCGCACATTCAGCTAATAGTTCATCTACATGTTTTTTGAATGCTTGAGTCTTTTCATCATAGGAAGATTGAATCCAGTAAATTGGCCTATTTGGGTTGCATTTGACTTGTTCTTCTAACATAGCTAAAAGTGGTGTAACACCAACACCAGACGATAGTAACACCAATGGAACTTCGTTTTGGTGTATCAACTCTTTATTTATTGCGAAATCACCAGCCGGAGCACTAAGCTTAATTTCATCACCAACTTTAGCGTCCTTGTGTAAATATTCAGAGACTAATCCTGCAGGAAAATTTTCTCTGGCAGCTTCCATCTTTACTGCAAATCGTAAACCATTTTTAGTTGAAGCAGAACAAAGAGAGTAGTGTCTTAAAGCGTCGTATTGGTTTTCCTGTCTAATTGGGTGAGTGTTTACCGTAATATACTGACCTGGAGTGATTGGCAAGCTTTCCAATTCAATACCAGAACCGAACTTTGGCTTAACAGTAAATTCAACAATATCTGAAGCAACGTACTCTTTGGCAGTAATTTCAAATGGTTTCCAACCTGGCCATAAAGCTTCTTCGTACATTTTTTTTTCAACAGTGATGAAGATGTCAGCAATTGCTTGGTAAGCCTCGCCCCATGCATTAATTATCTCTGGAGTCGCAGCATCGCCTAAAACTTCCTTGATTGCTTTTAACAAGTACTCACCAACGATTGGATAATGCTCAGGTTTAATTTGCAAGGCACGATGCTTGTGGCCAATTTGCTTGACATGGTCCATAAGCACAGACAAATCGTCAATGTTCTTAGCCGCTGCCAAAACAGTAGTGGCCAAGGCATTTGGTTGTGCGCCAACCTTTTGATTAGTTCTGTTAAAAATATTAAGTAGTTCGGTGTGTTCAGTAAGCATATTTTTGTAGAATGTACGCGTGATGACAGTGCCCTGTTGTTCCAAAACAGGGACGGTTGCTTTGATTATGGAACGGGTTTTTTCGGCTAGCATAATGAATAAAGTCTTTGTGTGGTTTGTTGAAAATGGTAAAAAATGAACAAGGATATACTGTATAAGACAAATCAAGTCTCCACCTCAACCCACAATATTGTTATATATATATATATATATATATATATATTTCCGTGTGTGTACAACATATTTCATCAGTAGTCTTGTACTTGACCACACACGGAACTGAAATGAAACTTTAACGGCAACAATTCAATAATAGTTGCTCTTGGATCTCCGTACAAGGAATGGTTAATTTCCGTATTTTCAGGTGGCATCAATACCATAATGTGTGAGTGCCAGCAAAAGATAGTTTTACAGGGGGTTCCTGCATTGCTTTCTGAGAGGGATGATCTGAAAACTATCCGTCGAAGACGCATAAGCGCGTCCGCTATTTTAGTAACGATTAGTAATCGAGCATTTAAAATTGACATTATTGGATAAAAAGAATACGTTATATCGGCCGGAGGATCCAACTTTAGTAGAAATAGAAAGATTTGCCGCGCAGACTATCATTTTCAGTTTAAATCCTCCACAGTATCAGAGTAGGCATCAAGGATGCCTTCCTTTGCTGGTACTCTGGGAAAATGTACCAGTTGGCAACACAGGCGAACCAATAAACGAAGATTTCGGTCATTTGTTTTGCCGTCTGACCTTCTCAATTAGATTATGTCTTGGCAATTATACGAAGCTTGTGATTTTAAAAAATGAGCCATGAGCTTGTTCGGAGAAGAGTCGCCTAAGGTACAGTGTGCACAGTTTTGCTTTTCAACGATGAATGCTTGAGCGTGGCGAAGAAAACCTTGCGGGCTTTTCGAAAATGTAAGGAATAAAAATGAAGTTTCCTGATTTATAAGCAAGCAATCACTGAACGAGAATATCTTGTAGTTAAGTGACTATCAAACGAGCATGAGGGTTACAAAGAACTTCTGTTTCAAAAATGAATATAATCGTATGTTTACCTTGTGGCAGCACTAGCTAACGCTACGTGAATGAACGTACCGTGCCCTATTATTCTTGCTTGTGCTATCTCAAGAATTGCATTTTGTAATAACAACTGCATGGGAAAAATTATATAGATTTTCTACTATTATGTCCGCCTAAGTCAGTTAACCATCTTTATCACAAAATATACAATTAACCAACTACTTAATCAATTCGCTTATATTGCTTAGTATATACGTCTTTGGCACGCGATTGAAACGCGCTAATTGCATCAGCCTATCTTTCTATGCAAGAATGCAAGAAAAATTGATGTGATGTGCCTTATCACAATTCATTACCTCCGATTTCCTCTGCAGCAACAAGTTTCCTTGATCATAAAGGTCTTTAGCGTGAGAGGTACAGGTGTTATGGCACGTGCGAATAAGGGCAGAAATTAATCAAATTTATCAGCTATTTGGCGATGGCTCGAGACAGGTATAGAACCACCACTAGGTGATATTGAGGCTTTTGTACAATTTATAGCAAGTTTTTGAGAGTCCCTTCAAGTTTGTTACATAATCTTCTTTGTGCAACGTACAAGAGCAAAGTAGAAAAATTTGGTTTTTATTTTTTTAAGCAACATCAGCTGCACTAGTTGAGCTTTTGACAAGACATACTGCTCAAAAAATCTTCATAACAATATTTTTCGGTTCCACAGTGATTGAGCTTTTTGAGAGAATAACCCTTTGGAGGCAACATAGATAGATAAACGTGCAATGAAATTCGGCAAGTATTTGGAAGCCAGGCAGTTGGAACTGGCGGAGTACAACAGCCATTTTATTGATTATAAGGCTCTAAAGAAACTTATCAAACAATTGGCCATTCCCACGCTAAAGGCTAGTTCAGATTTAGATTTGCATTTAACATTAGATGACATCGACGAAAAAATTATACATCAGAGACTGCAAGAAAATAAAGCTGCCTTTTTTTTTAAACTAGAGAGGGAGCTGGAAAAAGTAAATGGTTATTATTTGGCGAGAGAGTCCGATTTAAGAATAAAATTCAATATATTACACTCAAAATATAAAGATTATAAGATAAATGGTAAGCTAAACTCAAACCAAGCTACCTCATTTAAAAACTTATATGCGGCTTTCAAAAAGTTTCAAAAGGATCTTAGAAATTTGGAGCAGTATGTTGAGTTAAATAAAACGGGATTTTCAAAAGCTCTGAAGAAATGGGACAAGAGATCTCAATCTCACGATAAAGATTTTTACCTTGCTACTGTTGTTTCCATTCAACCAATTTTTACCAGAGATGGGCCACTAAAATTAAACGATGAAACTTTACATATTCTCTTAGAGCTGAATGATATTGACAACAACAATAGAAGGGCAGACATACAATCCAGTACGTTTACTAATGACGATGATGACGACAATAATACCAGCAACAATAATAAACACAATAATAATAATAACAATAATAATAACAACAACAACAACAATAATAATAATAATAATAACATATTACACAATAATTATGAATTAACAACATCAAAGATTTCGGAAAACCAACTTGAACATCTTTTTCAAGCATCTTCCTCCTCCTTGGACATGGAGATGGAAATCGAAAACTGGTATAAGGAAATTTTGAATATAGCCACGGTGAAAGATGTTCAAAGAAAGCATGCACTACTAAGAAACTTCAGAGAAACCAAGATATTCACATATCTGCTACAAAATTCCTCAGAATCTTTTCATAAAAATGTCTTTTCTTTGTTGAAGGAGTGCTTAACGACGCTGTTTTTATTACTGGTGGCTAGTCCTTTGGACGATAACTCTCTGCATATTTTCTATAAAAGCAATCAGGATCATATTGATCTGTCATATTGTGACGAAGATGATCAAGTATTTTCACGAAAAAACGTATTTCACGAGGCTGCAAGTTGTCCAGAAAAATCACGCTTATTTATTCTAGATGAGGCTTTAACAACATCAAAGTTATCTAAAGAAACAGTACAAAAACTACTGAATGCCCAAGATATACATTCGCGGGTGCCGCTACATTATGCTGCAGAGCTAGGAAAACTGGAATTTGTTCACTCGTTGCTAATCACCAATCTTTTAGAGGACGTTGATCCCATTGATAGTGATTCTAAGACACCCTTGGTTTTGGCTATCACTAACAACCACATAGATGTTGTTAGGGATCTGCTGACTATTGGTGGTGCGAACGCATCACCCATTGAAAAGCCAATTCTGGATTATAGTAAGAATGTAATCAGCTCTACTAAAGTCCAGTTCGATCCTTTAAATGTTGCTTGTAAATTTAATAATCATGACGCCGCCAAGTTACTTTTAGAAATTCGGAGTAAGCAAAATGCTGATAATGCCAAGAACAAAAGTTCACAACACTTGTGTCAACCGCTTTTCAAAAAGAACTCAACAGGTTTATGCACTCTTCATATAGTGGCAAAAATTGGCGGCGATCCACAATTAATTCAACTATTGATACGTTATGGGGCGGATCCCAACGAAATTGATGGGTTTAATAAATGGACGCCCATTTTTTACGCTGTTCGTTCAGGTCATTCTGAAGTTATTACTGAACTATTGAAACATAATGCACGTCTGGATATTGAAGATGACAACGGCCATTCGCCACTTTTTTACGCCTTATGGGAGAGCCACGTTGATGTTTTGAATGCACTTTTACAAAGACCATTAAATTTGCCATCTGCACCCCTGAATGAAATAAATTCGCAGTCTAGTACGCAACGCCTTAATACAATAGATTTAACCCCAAATGATGACAAATTTGATTTAGACATTCAAGATAGCATTCCGGATTTTGCTTTACCACCGCCAATCATTCCACTAAGGAAATATGGTCATAACTTTTTGGAGAAAAAAATTTTCATCAAACTAAAGTTAAGGCCAGGTCTCGAGTCTATCAAGTTGACTCAGGATAACGGCATTATTATGTCATCATCACCAGGCAGAATTACTTTATCCTCTAACTTACCTGAAATAATACCGCGAAATGTTATTTTACCTGTTAGATCTGGCGAAATTAATAACTTTTGTAAGGATATCAGTGAAACGAATGATGAAGAAGATGATGATGAAATTAGTGAAGATCATGATGATGGAGAGATAATTTTCCAAGTAGATTCAATCGACGATTTTTCAATGGATTTCGAGATATTTCCTTCATTTGGCACAAGGATAATTGCCAAAACAACGGCAATGCCATTCCTTTTCAAGAAAGTGGCAATAAATAGTATTGCAACCATGAATTTACCCTTATTCGACACAAGGCTAAATAATATTGGATCTCTCACTTTGGATTACCAAATTATTTTTCCTTATCCGGGAAATCCACTGAAAATCATAAAATATGAGCCGTATTGGAAATCTACAGGAAGTGATTTAATGACCTCTAGTAAAGACGGTAATTTTGTTACTTCTTCATCGTTGAATGGCAGTTTCATTAGTGTATTAGTTTGTGCTCTGAATGATGAAACCATAGTGGCTGCGCCAAAACCATACGTTGAATTCAAAGGCACGAAGATTCTGTTAAATGATTTAACGAAAGAACAACTGGAAAAAGTAGTGGATTATGACTTCGGTAAAATTGATGGAAGCTTCGATGAAGTAACATTGAAACAATACTTATCTTCGAGAGTGGTGTCTCTCAGAAGCCTACTAGAAGTTATTCCCGGGTCAGTCCAGCTGGTAATTCGTGTATATTTTCCTACAGATAAGGAAATTGACACAATTCCCATCAAAATATCGCCATTTATAAATATCAATCAATTCATTGATAAGCTTTTACTAATCATTTTCGAGCATGAACGTTTTTTGCGTCACAGCGGAAGTGGGAGTATGCGCCAAATAGTTTTCAGTTCATGCAATTGGGAAGCTTGCTCGATCCTTAACTGGAAACAACCCAATTTTCCGGTTTTGTTGCAAATGAAAAATCTGCTCAGAGATTCAACCACAGGCAAATTTGTAGGTGATACTCCTAATTGTTTAAAGGAACTGGCCGTAAATCCTCAAAAAATGTCGTATTTAAACACGGAACTAATAAACATACATACAATGGTTCAATTTGCTATGAACAATAATTTGTTAGGTGTAACGCTTCCATATGAAGTACTGAAGATATGCCCGTCGTTGGCTAGGATCATCAAACAAAACGGACTACTGTTGATTGCATCGGTCGGGGAAAATGACCAAATACCAGCTGATGGGGGTTACAGCGGGATCTACTACGCTTGTGAGTTACTTTTTGAGAATAATATTGATATGTAAAGTTCTCTAATATGTAGTTTTGAAATCTTATACATTATTTAGGAAAAACTTTTTAACCTGTTCATTAAGGGCAACATCTTCTGCCTTAGCGCCTTTATTATCTACAAGATCATATTCTGCACCATACTTTTCCACCAACAATACAGCTGCGTCACCGTGCCCTTCAGCCAAAGCATGAAATAGTGGGGTCCAACCCTGCTTATCCTGCCAATTTACAGGGCTTTTGCCCAAACCGCATAATAGTTCAATTAATTTCAAAGAACCCACCGACGCAGCTCTATGCAATGGAATTTGATTAAATTTATCTTTAATTCTTACGGACGCACCATTTTCAATTAAAAATTGGGATACTTCAAACCATTTCTTACCAACCGCCAAGTGCAAGCATGTAACTCCTTGATTGGTTATCTTATTTAGATCAGGCTTTAGAGGTCTGTCGTAAAGAGACTTTACCACCTCCAAATTCCCCACTGAACAAGCAATATGGAAAGGTGTCCATCCAGAATCATCTGGATAATCATCTAAGTTGACATTTTCCATTTTAGAAAGCAAAAAACTGGTAATTTCATGTGCTTGGAAAGAAACTGACCAGTGTAAAGGGATTCTGCCATCCTGGTCCTTCTGTAGCAACAAGGAAGGTTTGGAGTGTAGCAGCTCTTGTACCTTGAAAAACTCATTTTCCATGCAGGCTTGATGCAAAGGATAATTAGACATGGTTATACAGTTTTAAGGGCATGCGTTTATGTAGCATTTATTATCACAGCTTCAGCTGATCGGTCTTTAAAGAACCCTTTTATGAAGGGCCCTTTGATCATACTTGACAGCCGGGTAAGAGAGATATTCTTTGTATAGAAATGAAATCAGATTACATAAAGCAGTGTGTGCAATTTGAGTGGCCCCATTTAAATACTTTCTACTTCCTCTATTGCTATGAGTAATACTGCGATGTGGCCGTATACGTTTAGTTGATATTTTAATAGCTTGCATGTAATTGTGTTGCATAATCACTATCAACGACATAGAGTGGCAAACTTTTCTTGTATCGCGCATTTTGGCATCTAAGGGAAATAATAGTAAAAAAGGGCAATTTATAAACCATAAAGGACATCAGAAGAGTTCTGCAGGGGAGGTTGTACTTTAGTAGCTCACGAAATAAAAGCAAGCGGCTGCTAGAAAAGAATATAATTTAGTGCTGATGAATAGATCACCTGGTGAGTTCCAAAGGTACGCAAAGGCGTTCCAAAAACAATTGTCCAAGGTACAGCAAACCGGAGGCAGAGGTCAAGTGCCTTCACCAAGGGGGGCATTTGCAGGCTTGGGAGGTTTGCTTTTGCTCGGAGGTGGTGCACTGTTCATAAATAATGCACTGTTCAATGTAGATGGTGGTCATAGAGCCATTGTTTATTCCAGAATACATGGTGTTTCCTCTAGGATATTTAATGAAGGTACTCACTTCATTTTCCCTTGGCTTGACACACCAATTATTTATGATGTGAGAGCAAAACCTCGTAATGTTGCTTCTTTAACAGGTACCAAAGACTTACAAATGGTGAATATCACCTGTAGAGTACTTTCAAGACCGGATGTGGTGCAATTGCCCACCATATACAGAACCTTAGGTCAGGATTACGATGAAAGAGTGTTGCCTTCCATTGTTAATGAAGTTTTAAAGGCTGTAGTGGCCCAATTTAATGCGTCACAATTAATCACTCAAAGAGAAAAAGTTTCCAGGTTGATTCGCGAGAATTTGGTTCGTCGTGCAAGCAAATTCAATATCCTACTGGATGATGTTTCTATTACGTACATGACTTTTTCACCAGAGTTTACGAACGCTGTAGAAGCAAAGCAAATTGCCCAACAAGATGCTCAAAGGGCTGCATTTGTAGTTGATAAAGCCAGACAAGAAAAACAAGGTATGGTAGTGAGGGCACAAGGTGAAGCCAAATCCGCTGAACTGATTGGTGAAGCCATCAAGAAATCAAGAGACTACGTGGAATTGAAAAGATTAGATACAGCCAGGGACATTGCAAAGATCTTGGCTAGCTCTCCAAATAGAGTCATCTTGGATAATGAAGCATTGTTGCTAAATACCGTAGTGGATGCAAGAATCGATGGAAGGGGCAAATAAATAGCGAAGGCTAGATATTATCTTTAAGAATTGAGTAACAATGTTAAGATGCCATATACTTGTGAATACAAAATAAAGGGAAAGAAAGCGATGCGTAAAACATAAATATTTGTATGTCTTCTAGAATAAGAATAAGGAGTATTACCCCGTATCATCTTGTATTGTTGGAGAACGTATATAGTATAATATGTAACACATACAGCAAAAAAATAGGCCAATTTATGATCATCATCCGTTAAATTAAATGTCTACATTCGGCTTGCGTGGTATATTCTGTTTGCCCCGCACAAACTCCAGTGTTTTGGGTTGCGATTTGGCTGAGAAGAGTTTTGACTTGTGATCATTCAGTTTTCTAGAGCATGGTGAAAGCAAATTGTCTGACGGCGACGCAAATTTTTGCCTAAGTTGCGTGTTCAAGTTTTTCCTTTGATCTTCCACTGCTTTTCTTTTCCGATACGTATTCTTGAATACCTGTCGATGAAGGCAATGCTTTGCACATGTCTTCGTGTTATGCGCAACTTTAAGACTCATTTTTAAGTGTTGATTAAAAGAATCTAGATTTTCGTCCCTCTTGGTGCAAGACACAGACGTATTTTGGATTTTTCTAATCAATTTTGTCACTATATCTTGGGATGCCGATCCGCCGTATGACATCGCAAATCTGTTACTTTTTTTTAGCGCAATGATGTAGTAGCCTCTGATTAACTTTTTTTAAAAAAAAAACTACAGATAAGTAGAGGAAGAAGAATTTGCTGCTTATTGGGAACTTTCAATAAAAACCTTTTGTAGAGGATTTCGTTATTCGTTCAAGAGAAAAAAAAGATATACATTTGAAATCCTAGTATTAACTTCAGATACTTTCCACCTTACTAACCGCAGGCCTTTATGATAACAGAGGAGAGTTAGAACGAAGTAGAGAGGCTCCAATCTACATGGGAACATCGCAAAAGATGCGTACTCCGCACTGATCCATTTACCTGCAGGGCTTAACATGCATTGCACCACCGTTTGTACATCATAAGTTAATTACATTCCTTTTTAGGATAGTCTACTATTTATTTTTTCCCGTATCTGGAAAACCCCCTTAGATCCTTGTCACATAATCATAAAAATAAAGGCACCAAGCCCTAAAGCACGTGACATATGTCATTACCCTAGATTACATATAGGGCTTCCAAAGCCCTATTGGAGGTCGAAAAAAAGAAAAAAGAAAATAAAAAAGCGAAAAAAAGAAATGCATAATTCGCAGATTGTTTTTTTTTTCTTTTTCTAATGTCAGTTTTCCTACTTCGAGATCAAAAGAATGTTTTTGCACCGCAACTGAAAAGGTTGTGTTTTCTTTCCAGAGTAAATTACATTTTAATCAATTCTTTGCGCTGCTACGCAATCTTCAAACGCAAGTCCATTCTTAGAAATTTTAGCTTCTCTCAATATTGAAATATTTGCAAATACGCCATTCAAGAATCAAGCCTGTTGAAAATAAAGGTACAAAATTAAATCCGCTAATTATTTTTTTTCGTGTTCGACTAAAGTTATCGAAAAATTGAAAATATACAAGGACTAGCTATACTATCAATACGCAAAGAAAATACAAAATAAACGCACATTCGTTCTATAGGCGACAACTTGGCAGAATTTTTTAGTATAAAATGGATCTATTCAAAAGAAAAGTTAAAGAATGGGTATACTCCCTCAGCACTGACGACCATTATGCAGAGTATAACCCCGATGAAACGCCTACTTTTAACATGGGTAAACGTTTAAACAGCAACAATGGTCAGGTAAATCCTTCTCAAATGCATTTGAATAGTGTAGATGAGGAAATGAGCATGGGATTTCAAAATGGCGTTCCATCTAATGAAGACATAAATATTGATGAATTTACGTCCACGGAGTCAAACGATGGTGTCTCTGAAACCCTCTTAGCTTGGAGACACATCGATTTTTGGACCAGTGAACATAATCCAGATTTAAATGCAACTTTGAGCGATCCTTGCACCCAAAACGATATCACTCACGCAGAGGAAGACTTGGAAGTTAGCTTTCCCAACCCAGTAAAAGCGTCTTTCAAAATTCATGATGGCCAAGAAGATTTAGAATCGATGACCGGTACTTCTGGCTTGTTTTATGGCTTCCAACTAATGACACTAGATCAGGTTGTAGCTATGACTCAGGCCTGGAGAAACGTCGCAAAGAACCTAAACAAAAGATCTCAACAAGGTTTATCCCATGTTACATCTACTGGCTCTTCTTCATCTATGGAAAGACTAAATGGTAACAAGTTCAAACTGCCAAATATCCCAGATCAAAAATCTATTCCTCCAAATGCAGTGCAACCGGTATATGCACATCCTGCTTGGATTCCTTTAATAACGGACAATGCCGGTAACCATATCGGTGTTGACTTGGCGCCTGGCCCAAATGGTAAATATGCTCAAATTATAACATTTGGGAGGGACTTCGATACGAAATTTGTCATTGCTGAAAATTGGGGTGAATTTCTGTTATCGTTTGCCAACGATTTGGAAGCTGGTAATTGGTATTTAGTAGATGACAATGACGACTACTTTAGCGGTGATGGTGAATTGGTCTTCAGGGATAAGAAATCCAATGGTCCTATACAAGATTATTTCGAAGTTTTAAAAAGAAGAACGTGGATCAAGTATCAAGAAAACTTGAGATCACAACAGCAAAAATCTCAACCTGACACATCCTTGCAGGAGCAGAAATACGTGCCTGCCTCGCAAAAGAAAGTGGCGGCTGAACAGCCTTCTACCCTCAACGCAGAATCCATAAAGGGCGAAGATAGTGGTAGTGCAGATGTACAATCTGTTCAAGATCACGAATCTGTCAAAATTGTGAAAACAGAACCTAGCGAAGCGGAGACTACAACTGTAAATACAGAAAGCCTTGGACAAGCAGAGCATGAAATCAAAGCTGATAATGTAGACATTAAACAAGAGAGCGAGAGCAAAGGAGACGAAAAGCAACCAAAGGTTGAAGAAAAAGAACACGTTGAAAACGAACATGTCACAGAATCAGCAAAAAAAGACGATGATGTAAATAAGCAAACAGAAGAAATGAACAAAAAGGAAGAAAATGAAATAAGAAGTGATGATGCTAAAGTGGAAGAAGCGAGAGAAGAATTTGAAAATATAGCTTTATGAAATATCACAATTAACATTCTACAACCAAAAAGAAATTTGGACAATATTTATTTCTATTAAACTGTTCTAGGTAGGTTTCAACCTTAAGAAATTTATACAATATTATCATATATATAGCACAATTCCCTTACGTTTACCAACCATGAACGTTCGTGGAAATCAATGCATTATGTCTATAAGAGTATTCCTAAAAGCAGGAGAATGTTCGCTATCATTTGCCATTAAGTGGCTCAAACGGTTTGAGGCCACTACGAAGAAAAATCAATATATACAAAACAATTGGCCACTAAAAGATAGAAATAAAAAAAGAAAATAAATACTACTAGTAAACATTTATAGAACGTCTTTTTGCAGCTATAATCAATTCTGTTCACCATATTATTCTTTGCAAATAGGGCTCAGTGGTCCAAGGAAATGAGACCTTGGAAAAGATAACTAAAGTAACGACATTGAAGAGCATGAACCATAAAAATTCCATGAACAGTCTTTTCGTACTGCTTATGGTAATTGGGTTTTCGCCTTCTTTAGCAGGTTTTAAATCCTTTATCAAAGGTTCGCAGCTGCAGGTAATAAATATTCTCCAAAAGAAATAGGGCAATATATAGTAACGAGGTTCGAATAAGGGTGATGGAACGATAGTTACCATGGTGCACGTTATTAAGGCCGTCCACGATACATGTGTCAGTTGTATGGGTAAATGTACAGGTTCTTTGATGGGGAGTGGAGTGATGGGATGAAAAGTGAGCTGGTTGGGTCTCATCACTTCAAGGTATGCGAAAGTGGAGAAATGATAGATTGGTGTCATAAAAAAGTACTTGATTAGTCTACTTTTGTTGCCTATCAATCTTCTGAAGAGGTAGAACGTGTAGTGTCTATTATCTGCTAACAAAAATGGGTGAACTTTTGTAAAGTATCTTATGATTAGCATAATACCAATAAATTCAAAAAAAGTTTGTACTGGCTTCCGTTTTATTCTTAATTTGTACAACTTCATAAAATTACGAGATATCCATATAGGTAAACTGAAAACGGTGATGAATGTGAAACAATAGAATATTTGTACTATATGCAGGCCTGCTGAGTGGCTGGACTTATCACCTAGTGTTATGGATCTGTTCCAAATCAGATAAATGAAGAACAAAACAAAATTTATCATATAGGGCAGCACAAGGTTGGAGAAATCGTCAATAGCATGAATGAATAATTTCAAATAGTTATTGAATGTATGCGTGTTGAACTGTTTTTGTAAAATGGCTGGGCGTTCAACAGCAAGAATCATTATAAATCCCGTCCAAATGATATTCGTTTGTCTGAAGAGACAGCTTACACCAGCAAAAAAAGCACTCAACCATATACTCTTCACGGGGCCAAACGGTAATGTTAACACGCAGCTGAGTGATTGCAATATCAGAATTGTAGACCACACATCGGTGTAAAATAAGTAATAATAAGTTGTCATCAATGGGAAGCTCATTAATGAAACAGGCCAAAAAGCTAAGGCATTAAAAAGGAATATTGGCCTGAGTACTAAAATGGGGAAAACGATAATCCCTCCAAGTAAATTAACTAATCTTAATATGGTTAGTGTGCTCCACGACTTGAATATGGGCTTTATACAATAATAGTTAATTAAACCCAAAATATAGATTCCAGGGGGGGTTGTTATTTTAGGGTCCCATTGAGTCCATTTACCTTTTAAATAGGTCAAAGTTTGGCCAACGTGAAACTTTTCATCTATAAATTCATAAGGTACAATATTTGTAGTCACGTAACGGAAAGTTAAGACAAAATATATTAGAAGAAGAGGATATATTACTACATTACAGAAGATACCGGTAATGACTTCTTGTGTTAAGTTTCTCGCTATACCTGGTGCAATCAACTGAATCGCTGCTTCCTCTTCCAATACATCATTATTGGCTTCACCAGTATTTTTCTTTGCATCCATTATAAGTTCGATGTGACTGGGCTCTGTGTACCTGGGATATTGACCACTTAAACAGCTCTTTGTATTCTGGTTTTTTCTCTGTCTCTATATTTTTTTGAGCATCATCTAACGTTGCTGGGTTTCATTTCGTTTTATTATCTTAATTTTCCAGGACCCTTCGCTGTTCCAAGCCGATCGGAATTAAAAACGTCACAAATCAGCCAACTAAATAGGTGCAGTGCGGAAGTGTTAAAATATAATTGTTTAATATGGCACGTCGCCTCATTCAAACTCATATGGTTTCCTTTTTTTTTTTCCCTATTATTTTTTTATGTATACGTATCTATAGTTTTATATATTCTTGCTGTTAGTTTGCTATTTGAAGTATTTGGTTTGTGCGTGCAATGAATATCCTTTTTTTATATTACCTTATTCTTTTGTTATGTGTTGTTTCGATACCCTCCATATACTCTATAATATTAGATCCATAAATCCCACTCTCTTGAATTTCATTAATTATTTCCTCCTTATCGTTCCACAGTTCATAAAATCTTATCGTTTCATCGTTAGTGGCAACGCAAATTGCCATGGAACTTGGAGAGATTACTGCGCTCAGTACACGCAAAGGGTTGGGCGACCTAACTTCGAGTAGTTTTGATAATTTTGGATATGAGTATAGTGTTATTAATACAGGATTCTTGGTATCACCGAATCCAAAAGTAGCAACAATCTGTTTATGTCTCAACGACCATATCAAAGACGTCACCTGTCCCGAGGTGTAAATCTCATCCAACAATGTGCCTGTCGATGTATGCCAAAACTTAATACATCTGTCTTTGCTTCCACCACCCGTAGCCAACAAAGACTTCGACCAAGGACAAAAGGCAATGGCCTTCACAGCCGCTTTATGTGGAAGAACAAACTTTTTAATAGGTTTATCCAAGTCGGAAATATCCCATAAGCTACAAGAATTATCATTGCCGCCGACTGCAAGCAGGTTTGCATGTTCATTCAGAGAAATACCTGTAGAAAATATTTGTTAGTATTTTTCATAATGAAAAAATAAGCGCTATATCAAAAAAGGGTATGTGAAAGCATAAGCTCTTAATAACGTACCACAGACTTGCTGTGCCTGAGCTTGATAAGTGGAATGAAGTTTCAATCCTATTAAATTTTCATCTTCGAGTTTTTGTCTTTTACTCCAGTTTTTTATGGGGAAATGCAAACTCTTTATTTCGAAGAGGCTCACATTGCCATTTTCCTCTCCAACATAAAATTTGCAAATTTCACCTGGT
>JXWR01001586.1_pt1 | contig 15113 bp, 4 predicted proteins | sample 315541 | NCBI WGS metagenome assembly JXWR01 (sample SAMN03273951, study PRJNA271842) | soil metagenome | isolation source: rice field ambient CO2 | place: India: CRRI Experimental farm Cuttack,Odisha-753006 | collected 2013-12-17
TCAAGTATTCCATTGTGCATAATATTGTGGTGTTTGATTCGCTCGCTAAAGATCAGCTATCTAATCCTAATGACAGTAGTATTTTCCACGTGGAACCAAAAAATAACACAGATTCCCAAACTGTGACTTCTCAATATTCAATCATGTGTGATATCACTTCTAATCTTCTTAATGCCTTAAACTCTTACGCACAATCATTCCAGCATGTTACTTTGAGATCACCAGGATCTATCAACTCAAACGACGTGTTGAAAATAGCCACCACCAACCATACTAGTTCGCACGACATTCCAGAAACTAGCTCTGCAACTGAAATTGTAGGCATCAAGAAAACATTAACCTCATCAACAGGCACTGGCGTGAAGGGCACTGAAAAAATCAAGGATTCCAAGAACAAGGGCAGACATTTAAAAATATCGGGAAACTTTTACTTGTTAGCCGGTAGATACACTGATGCGTTGAGGGAATTTGGCGAGGCATTACCACTACTTAAATCATCAAATGACTATCTATGGCTCGCTAATACTCTTGAGTACGTTGGGGTTTGTTTGGTGTTACTATCCTTCTTAAATATCCCATATCAGCTACCTAATACCTTGTTGAAATTTCTCAGCACTAAGGACAAAGGATCTGCCAAAAATACCCCAAATGGATCTCCAAGGAACTCATTGTCTAGATCTAATACCATCGGCAATATAAGCGGCACCACGACCTCGCCCGGCTCAGCAGTCGGCTCTTCTGCTAGTAATAATACTTTTTCTCTTGATAGATTGAATATGCAGGTACCGGAAATTATTAGCCAGTTGACCAGCAAAGTGTTGATGTATTATTCTTTGACTTTCAACAATCATGAAGATTACGTACCTCAACTAGTTTACTGTGAGACAATCATCAGGTTTGCCAAATTCATGACCATTATACATGTGGGCAATGGCTTCACCACTAATGTTCTTAACCATATTGTCTTAAATACCCCAATTACTGAGAAAAAATTTAACGAATATTTTTACTCAAAATTAGAAATCTTCAAGTTTACAAACAGACTTTTTACCGTGCAATTGCAAAACATGAATTTAAGCTCACAGTGCAAGGTATACTGCTCATTAGCAAGTATTTATGATGATTTGGAATTCTACAGAAAAAAGACATTTATTATTAGAACACTATTTCTCAAGCTTATACCAGAACTTACAAAGACTCATTTTGAAAAATCTAAAAAATCTAATTATGGAAGTGTGGAAGATAAAGAATTGATAGACAAATCAGCAGCAATATTCAATAGAAATCAGCAGTTGCAAACTCAAATGGAATTGAATAGCAAATTGTTAGCTGAAAATAGTGATTCAACTTCAATCACCAAAAGCGCTGGAAGCAATGAGTTTTTGATCAAATTATTAAACAGTTTGTTGTTGATTTATGGTGTTGGTGTGTCTCCAAAAACCTCTACAAATAATTTCAAAAAGACTCCTTGGTTCCTGCTTCATAAATCGGTATTAAATCTTTGCATAGATATATGCAAGTCAATTATTGATTTTAAGGGAATTATTTTTTTTTCTAGTATATTGTTATCGAAATATCTTAATACTTTATCCAAAAGTGAGCAAGTAAATTTATTTGCTTTGATTAGAGAGACTCAACAAAAGGCCAAAAATGTTAATCAGGTAATAAAGTGCTTTTATTGGGATCCATTTTTGATTCGCGATATCAATCTTTTGCATGACTTTGATGAAACTTTGCTACCAATAAAACTTAAAGAGTTACCAAGCGGTACTAACACTACCATTGAAGCACCACTAGAATCGAGTTCCAATACATCGACACCTTCACCATCTACTAGAAACTCTAAAATCATGACTAGCGCAGTGATATATAACCCATTTGAAGAAAACAAAAAGAATCAAGCCAAGTTGAAAAGAAGAAGTCTGAAGAGATTATCTGGGTTTGGATTATCCAAGACCACCCCCAAGAGTAATAACAAACCAGCAGACGATATATTTAACGAAAGCGCAGATGTAAGCACTACAAGTATTGCTGAAGAAGATGAAAGCGCCGCTCACAAAAAAAGTCAAATTACCGGAACAGGAGAAGAAGAAGAAGTTGATGGTGAACAAAGTGAAGAAGAATACGAAGATGTGGTTGAAGTCAATTATGAAAATGAAGGGGTTTTATTGGTGCAAGACGAAGTATTCACCCTTTTGGTCAAGGTGCAAAACCCATTCCAGTTTGATATTGAAATTAATGAGGTTTCTATTAGGACTGATGAAGAAGTCCAAGTGGAAACCATAGCTAATAATAATCAAAACCATTTCACAATCAATGGCGACTCAGTGACCACTATTAGAGTAGCTGTACGTCCTTTGAATTATGGAAATTTGAAAATTATTGGCGCTGAAGTCAAAGTCAGTAATTGTGAAAAACAATTTTTCAAAATTATTAGCAAGGAAAAATACCAAGTTTTAGAAAAAATTAAAAAATGTGGCATTGAAGCTAACCTTCCGTCAAACAAGAAAAAGGCAAACACCGTTAGCAATTTGATTAAAGGTGATAACGCCAGTGACAAGATTGCTAATCGTGTGGAATTCAAAAACTTGAATTTAGTTGTTATTACTCCTCAGCCAATTTTATCATTGATTGATTTATCTTTAAATAATGGCTGGATTATGTTGTTAGAAGGTGAAAAGTCATCCTTTAAGATATTATTGAAGAATTTGTCAAACATCAAGATCAACTACTTGGCATTCAGCTTTTTGGACTCTACAATTGAACCATTGACAAAAGCTTTACAATCAAAAGATTTGCCAATCAATGAAATTTATGAAATTGAATATTACTTATTGAAACGGAAGCCCCTTCGGATTCAAAAATCCGAAATCAACAAGTTGAAATTTATCAAACCTTTAGACTTTTTAAGTTTGACTTTTGATATTAAGGGAAAAAGAGGTATGAGAGATGCTCAAATTATTTTAGACTACGGTAATCAGTTTACTAGAGATAGCAATCCGGCTAATGATGATAAAGCATGCCAATTTAGCAACTTTTTCCGTCGTATTAGTATTCCTATCAGTGTGACTGTATCTCCTAGCGTTGAACTTGCTGGTTGTGATTTGATCCCATTATTCAATAATGTCAACGAACTCAATGAAGAGAAAATCAACATTATTAACGCTCAAAATGTATCCAACAAGTTGGTCCAAGATATGAAGGAGCTCGCTTTGGAGCAGAAAAACATTTGGTCATATTTAAATAAAAGAACTACTAAAATAAGCGAATATTGTTTATTGGTGATTGATTTGAGAAACTCATGGAATCAGAAATTTAGAGTGACTTTGAACTCAAGTGATTTTGTCTTTCCAACCTCAGAAGAATTTGATAACGCTAGTGACCATGAGAAAGCAAGTTTTGGTAGTGATAAAGACTCGTACATTGTGAGCGAAACTATTGCTCCAGGCCACACCGAACGATTTATATTGCCAATTAAAAGAATTGAATTTTCCACAGAGTATTTGGAAAGATCAATTCCAAGTTTAAGAAACAAGCAGTTTATTGTCCAAGATAACAGGTACACTAAAGAGGAATTCAAATACATACGAGAAGCTTTTTGGTATAGAAAGGAACTCCTTAGACACATCAAGGGTAGATGGGTTGAAGATGGAAGCAAAAGGGAAGGGTACATTGAATTGAGGCAGACAGCGTTTGTTTTTTAGTAATATTGGTGCTAGCGGTAGAACGGTTAGCTCCAGATTTGACGAAGACCTGCGATACGAGTCTGAGTTTGGAGGCGCTGCTAGGGTTGGAGATAGAGGGCTACGAAGAAGTCGCAATCGGGCTCTTCGTAATACCTATGCCATCAGAGAAGACCATGAGGAAAATAATGAAGATGACGAAGAAATACCTTTAAGCTGGCACGAACATCATGATTTATTGTATAATACTCACTCGTTGGATTATATTGATATGGATTATGATTATGTGGAAGCAGACTCGTTCAAGTACTCAGCTGTACCCATCAAGGAAGACATATCAAAGCAGAAAATGTTCTTCTTGGAAAATAACAAAAAATTGCCAATAAATGCCATAGAAGCGTACAATTATTGGGATTACCACAATAGTGGGAAAGATTCCGATGCTGTGCTGATGAATGAAACCATCGGTGAAAATTTACATACAACTGAGACCGAAAGCAGTATTAACAACAAGGAAAACAATAGTCTCAACGAGCAAAATGCTAACAGCAAGAGAATTATTAAGAGACAGCCTGGAGATACTTTCAGCAATTCGTTAAAGCTATGTCTCACCAACAAAGGCAAATTTAGCCAACCAATGATTAATTACAAATTTAAGAACAACTTATGTGATGTCTCCAAAGACAAACCAGAATACATGTTTTATGCAACCACCAGCGAAATCAATGTATTAAAAATTCAGCCTGGTTGTGAAGCGTTAGACTCAAAGCCATTAGTGAAGTTCGATACTAAACCAGACTATACTTATGATCGAGATATTATGTCTGCAGTATGGCAGCATTTCCCTCACTCAATAAACTTTCTTAAAGTCACCTCTTTCTTAAACAAGGAAGTGCTTATTGCTGCCGTGGATAGTGGCAGGGTGCTTATTTGGTACACCGGTGACATTTTCAGCAAAGTTACTAAATTTATGGAACGACAAAGAAAAATTGAACGTTTAAGCGGACATCAAAAAGTTAAAATGAACATCAATTGGAGCATGAACGATTTCAAAATCAAACCAAATCATCAGTTACGCACAAGAAAATCAGCTTGGGGTGTTGACACCTACAATGAGTATAATTTAATTGCCGTTTCAGATAACAGCAGACGAGTAATGTTGTTTTATTATGCTACAGAACATGGCGAAAACCGATTTTATACCGTTTCGACACATACTCTTGCTTCCAATATTCCCGATATAAGCTTCATCAAGGAAGAGAACGATGATAACATTTCTAGCGATGCACATAATTTTCGCAAAGATGGATTGTCCAAGGCGGAATCTCAAAACTCAATATTAGTGTACTTGTCCGCAGGTGCCATTGGTGGAGAGTTAGTGATATTGAAAATATATTTGGAAAAAATTTTTGGTCCGTTGAACAGACAGTACAGTGTGAGTGGTGGCACTGGTGGTGGTCGTCGTCGTGATAATGGCAGCACTGAGAGCGGACGGGGTGGTGGTCAGGCTGGTGATAGAGGAGAAGATGGAACATCTTTGCATGACGGAGACGATTATTCAACTGACTGTGATGCAACGTCGCCATCTTTACAAGATAGCATAGATGATGACGATGACGATAATGATAATGATAATAATGATGATGACATCGAAATTGAAGTTGATTATCCATTAGAGGACGATGAAGTGGAGGAGCTTGCCAGTGAGAATGAGTTGTTGATTCGAGCTAATCGCGGAGATCTTGATATTATTGATTTGGTTGTTGGTGATGGCGATAATTGGCACGAACAAGCAAGGCCGCCTACTAGGGGAATCAATAGCGGAATACGTGGTACTCGAGCACATCGTTATGAAGAATCTCTTGAAAGTGACATTGATGGAGAAGAACTGCCTCAGGGTGATAATGAGGAAGAAGAAGAAGAAGAAGAAGGAGAAGAATTTGATAATGATGCGCTGGTAGCTGAACAGCAGAATGATAACCAGCACAATCATAATAATACCAACGTTACTACGCAAGATGGTATTAGACAGCATATTCACATAGATAATGAAAGTTGGGATCCTGGTAACACCTTTAGAGAAAGCAGGCTAATTGAGCATAATTACAACTGTAGCAAATTCAACAGAGTGAAATTCTATCCACCACAGGTGATTAGCCGTATTGAGCTAGATGATAATGTATGGTCCACCCATTTCATTAGTGATAAACTGTTTAAAAAAGTGTCCTCACTCAAAGCAATGACGGGTGATGAGGATTTAGATGAGACATCAATTTTGAAGAAAATTTCTCAACAAAGCCGGATTTTAGACTCAGAGTCAGATCCAGTTTATACTAGCGATTTGGGACTTGCTGCCAAATTTGCACATTTTGAAGTTCCAAGATTAAAACTTGACAAACTAATCAAATTTATGTTTATGCCCGAAATAGCAGCAACTTTTATAGATGAGTTGGAAAATATGTCCTCATCAGATCCATTGACATCACGGGGGCTCACAGAAACACGGCCCGACCATAGTAACAGCGCCATTGCCTCAACCATGATATCCAGTGAGCCAGAGCGCAGAAACATATCAGTAAACTATAACTCACTCAAGAAAAATGGAATGATCACTGACACATTTCGCAGAATACGCAAATTTTATGACGATTATTACACGTTGCGTCAAAGAAACCATAGAAAGACATACCTGAGCCTTAATGAATTGAAATACTGGCAGCCGAAAGTGACCACCAACTTCAATGATAAATTTGTTATTATTACTACGGACACAAGTCTAGGTTTATTTCAATGTAACAAACTCGTTTGCAACGCTTCAGTGAAAAATATTTTCAAAAAAGAGTCCATGGTTGAAAGTTTGGGCCGCTCACTTTACGATGAACGAGAATTCGAAATGTCTAACCGTATTTCATTCGTCAAACTTATTCCTGAACTTTCATGCGTAGTAGTTGCCACCCAATCTGGAATCGCATCGGTTTTTAGACTTACTTCCTATCGCGGACTTCATGGGTTCCGTCAAGAATTGGTGTTTCCTGAACCAGAGGTATTCTCTTTGCATCCACTGCAACTGCAACTGCAACTGCAACTACGACACGATGCGGGTACTGGAGGTGGTGGTGCTGCAGCTAGAATGCAGTCAATCTTTTTAAATGAAGCTAATAATTCAGTTAAGATATTAACGGGACTTGCGGTTAGGCATATTAAGGTTTCTATTGGTGAAGTGTTTGTTAGTAAGTATAATATTTACTTGATTTATGATAATGGTACGCATTTGACGTATCAAATAAGCAGTGATGCGCAGGACAATTTGGTAGCGGATTTGATTATATAGTGTGCTGAGTTGATCATAGAATCTTAGTATATTATGATTTGCTTAATATCTTACTATATATTTCTGTCTTTGGGTTATGTTTTCGCGCCTTCGTTGCTTTGTTGCATTTACAGTTCATTTGTCATATAGTTCACATCTTGTTCCCAACGACAGTGATAATGGACTGCCTTTCTAAGACTCATTAAGCAAAAACTTATACTTTTACATTATATTATACTTTGTTATATTATAAACATTCTTAAGTTTCTAATAGAATTAGAACTCCCACTCACAAGACACAGCAATCTTGCTAGCCAAAATCTCCAAATATTTTTGATCGACTTCATCAAATCCTTCTAATTGAGTATTATCCAAATCAATCACCCCCCTAACAACTTCAACTCCATTTTGCTTGCTAACAATAGGCACAACTACTTCACTCTTCGTCACAGAATCACAAGCAATATGACCAGGGAATTGTTCCACATCCGGCACTAATTGAGTCTGCTTATCACCAGCAGCAGTACCACAAACACCTTTTCCAATCTTTATCACTTGACAAGCAACAGTGCCCTGGAATGGACCAAGCAATAATTGAGATTGATCTTTTTTATCAACAATGTAAAAACCAGCCCAGTTTACTCCATTGCTTGGAGATTCTAATGAATGGTATGCGTGCCAAATCAATGATGCGGCATTGGAAAGATTGGAAACCCAATTGGTTTGGCCATCGGCTAATGCGTCATAGGAATCGATTACTTGTTGCAAGATTTCTTCTTTGGTGGTTTGTGAAAATCTGGAATAGTCGCCGTGGTGTCCCATTGTTGTATTGAATATTTATTATTTATTGATTGTTATTTATATGTTGACTTTTGAAGATTGTGCCAATAAGTTGAAGTTATATAAAGCTATGAGAAATGTTGTCAAAAGTCGATATTTATGGATCATTAGTACTCTATCTTTTTTTTTTTTTCATTTTTCTTTTTTTCGCAGATGTTGAAATTTTCTTTTATTGTATGGAGAAAAATCACTTAAATTGCGCGCGAAAGCGATCGATGAGGTAAGCTCACATGATGATTGTATGCAGATCTCGCTTAACATGACAGGAAGATGTCTGGTCTTGCATATAAGATTTACAACATTAATTTTAATGATGCTATATGGCGATGCAATTGCACTAGTCGGTGTAGGTCGATGGTACAAAGCAAGATGTAAAGAGCATTGAGTTTGCATATACGGATTAGGATCCAAACTTCAATAATTTTTTAATTTATTTTGTTGTTTTCTGTTATCTTCTGTCATATTATACTATATGCGAATTACCTATTAAATGATACTTGTTTTACATGGACTTGCATTTAACATTTATATTTATTCTATTCTGTCCGATGGTAATATTTTATCCGCGGTTTAACCCAATATCGTTATAAATTTTATTACTTAGTTATATTGGAATATAAGGCATTTTTAATTAATAATCACGAATTCTGAGTTAACGTTGCATGAATATGGCGCCCAAAAAGTGGTCTGTTGTTCTCCGTGACTGAAAAAAATGCCGTTTAGGATATAATCAAGCATGTTAGCTTCTTGGACACTACAGTATAAAAACCCTAAATGTGAAAGTAATAACTTATGTTAATCGCAACGTATGTAATCTTTTCTAAAAAAAGCACTCTTTAGCTATTAGCAAAGAAAATAGTGAAGCCGAATATATACAAAGAAAAGAGATAAGGTCTCCTACTTTCCCAAGTATGCTCTAAGCTGCTCATTGTATTGGCCACCTACAACCTCAGTCTCCTTGAGAATCTTATTAATCTTGTTGAACGATTCAACACCAATTTCTCTAATGTTAGAATTATCAGCAATTCTTGCTGGCTTAGTAGAGCCTGGAATAGGCACAAATAGAGGATACTTCGCCTTATCGACAAACTTATCATTATTATGAAATGCAATCCAGGCCAATGACAACTGAGCCAAGCTTAAGTTTTCATCATTGGCAACAGCTTGCAATTTTTGCAAAAGAATAGTATTCTGCTTAATGACTTCATCACTGGAAAATTTGTCGAACGCTGTTCTGAGATCACCTTTTGCCAAATCTTCAGTCGAAGTAATAGTTCCAGTTAAAAATCCGCTTCCTAATGGAGAATATGCCACAATTGGAATATTTAAGTCCCTGCAAACATCAGCGATACCATTAGTCAAAATTTCAGTAAACCATAACGAGAACTCTATCTCAACAAAAGCAATAGGAGCGATCTTTGATGCTTTCTTAATTGTTTCCACTCCTGGTTCAGAGAGCGAAATACCGCCAATTTTGCCAGCTTTGACGTATTCTGCAATATAACTAACTGTGTCTTCAATAGGTACTGTAGGGTCAACTCTAGCGCACTCAAAGATAAGTTGGCCTTTTTTCTCAGGGAGCAAACTCAAGATATTATCAAGAGATTTCTGGATACCTGCTTTATCCCCAGCAGGTGCAAGTCTTTCAAGGTCAATGGCACCTTTGACACACACGATAATATCATCTTTCAACTCAGGATGCGAGTAGAGAAAATGGTTCAAGTATTTCAAGTTGATTCCCTCTGGACCGTAGAACTCACCAGCATTGAAAAATCGTGCTCCAGAATTGTAAGCGGCTAAATAAATTTCATTGGCTTGTTCTTGAGATACTGGGTTGGGTGTCCATGTTAACCCCATTGTGCCGAAACCGACGACTTTTGGAAGTGGAGTGTGTTTAAATTGTGACATTTTCGAAGTAGTAGAAAGTTTTGAAAAGAAAAAGAATTGATTGACTTGTTGCTTTGTAAGATTGCAATAGTAATGTTCGCTAAAGTGCAAGCAAAATCATCATTCCTTTTACAAAATAAGCATTCACACGGCTGCTTAAATACATGTAGCAAGTTAATTGCGCCCAAAGCTTGGCAAACATCGTCAAGCCCATACAATCAATTCAAATGGAATACAAAGCTAACAACTAAGGTGGCGTTGAGACGCATCGATGGTGCACACATGAATAATTCAAAAAGCTCCGAAAGAATTGTACAATTTTTCAACGGAGATTAACTAAAGTTACTTATTTCAAATATTAGGCATGACTCCTTGCGCTTTTTAGCTTGAGCTAATAACACTTCGATCATTGAGTGTAATTATAACTCGCAAATAACGGAACTTGCTTCGGATGCAAACGAGGGCCAGTGCCCTCAATCTCCGCCGTTTTTCAGCGGAATAAGAATACACAAGTAATTCAAATGATACAAGTAACATCTCTGGTTTTAGAAGCGGTACACCTCAAAGCTGTTATTAATAAAGGAGACGGGCAGGCTTCAGCTGCATTGATTGATTCTATGTCAATGATGCTCATATTTATCTTCAAGTTTAAGTCAATCTGTTGCACATCTGTGATGACCAGCAAAGTACAAAATCAGATATAATTTTTACCGTATATGTCATTGTGCATAGAGTATATACATAAAAAGTTATCCGAATTTTCGGCCAAAATAGTATATTCTACAATTCAAATTGTTGAGAGGAAATAAAGGTAAATTGACAATAATTGGAAAAGTTAAAAGTGAAACATTAATACAAATGACATCTATATTATACGTAGGCTGATAATCATTATGAAAAAATAAAAAACATCACACAACTGGAAGCCTGTACTAAAAAATAGGATGAAGGGGTAAAGCAAATGCTAGAAGTAGGCAGTTTGTCGGGCCGTAGTAATAACATACTTAATATGATACATGAAAAGCCTTTTAGGATGGTATAAGATTTTGGGCAGCTGGCTCTTCATTTTCCTTGCCAGCCTCAAAGCTCTTTTTGCTCAGAGCTAGAAAATTGTTGCTCTTATTTCCACTTGAGCCAAGAGGTCTAAAAAGAGTCGTGTTTTTTAAGTCATCATTTTCAACCAATTTAGAATCTTGGGGTTTGTTCTCGACAAAGCTATTTTTCACAAGGAACTTGGCTTCAGCAGGCTTAGCCTTTGAACTTTCGACGGCGCCCAATGAAGGGAAACTATTTGAGGGATCCAATTGCACATCGCTACTCTCTGCAAAATCGCCATCGCTGCCACCGCTCGGAAGTGTCAAGTATGGCAGTAAAAACAAACTTGGATCAAGATTTTCTCGTTTGATCTTTGCCTGCGTAGCTTTGTCAAAGACATCCAAATAAATAACGTTAAGTGGCTCCAATATTGGTGCCATTCTTTGAACAACCAAAAAGATTTCAACCATGGCTTTTCTAGATTGCACATGTCCACTAATGACCTTATTTAAACTGGAAAAAAAAGGAAGTGATTTTGTGATAATTTTGTGAAGTAAAGTGTTTTTCTGAGCGGACATCATTAACTCAGTAAAATCATTACACATTCTTGACAGCGTTGTTTCCAAACTATGTTTTTGCGCTTCTTCGCTAATTGTAGCCGCGTAGTTTTCAGTAAGTTCGGTTCTATGACATAGAATGTAAGCTTTATACACTTCTAGGCTCCAATGATAAAAAACTTTTGAGTTGATATTAATTTTTTCCGTGGCTGGTTTGAAAATAGCTCCTTGAAGCTTTAAAAATTGTTGAAGATCAGCAGTCATGATTATATCGCAAGCGGTTCTCAACGAAAGGTCTTTTAAAAAACGGCTTCTTGCTGATGATGCAAATGATAAGTTGAGCAAAGCTAAAACTGATTTTGGGAGCACAATATCCAAAATGTCTTCAAAATCACCGTAAACTACTAAATCTCTAAGAAGATATATTGCCTTTTTCGTTAAAGTAGACCGTTTGGTTTTCACCATTTCAAGCAAATCGTCAAGGTGTTTGAGAAAATTTTTTCTAATTGCTTGTCGTATGTCAGCACCCAAATCTTCCCTTTGTAAAAATACAACAACTGCATCGGCATTTTCAGATCTTTTCTTCCAATTCTCTGCGGTTTCCTTTCCTGAAAACTCAGAAAATAAACTATCTATTTCAACACCCGAAACACATTCTGTGAGCCATTTTTCATTACCTTGTGCTAGATAAGCTAATGAATGATCTTCGTGGTCAACATTGTAAGCTTCCTTTAGATACTGCTCGTTTGTGTAACTAGAAACATTGAAAAGGTTTTCAATCTGTTGAGGCAAATCATAATACACATGTTTTACACCAGAACCTACCGACAGGTTTTTTCTCGGCGAGCTAAAGCGCCTTGGTTTAGCATTTAAAGTCTTTGAGGTAATAGAAGCAACACTATTAAATGTTTTAGAGTCACTGGAACTGGTTCGAGAACTACTTCTGTTTTGAACATCTTCCAAGTCTAGATTCGCGCCAACCAGATTTCTTTGAGGTGTCTTTGGAGTTTGTTGTAGCAGTTCTGACGAAGATGCTCTATTAGCAAGTCTTGACAGCAATCTAGATGGTGGACGGCTTGAACTTTCCAATCTTGGGATTGACTTTGTGGGAGAAATGTTAATTATCAGAGACAGCGTTTTGAAGTTTGATTCCGGGCCACAGTTTGTGTGTTCAAGCGATGCTGTCGTCCCTGCTGTCAGTGCAGGCAAGCTTGACACATTAAAAAGATCTTGCAGTAACGGTGATTTTTTTATAGTTTGATTGTTATCAGGATGTTTCAAAGGAGAAAGCCGCTCCAAATCTAAAGATTCAGAAGCTTGTTTTTCTATCTTAGGTTGAATTTTCATTAAGTGAGACAGAGCGTAGTCCAGCAGTATGGCGCCACCAGTCTCTAACGGGGACTCAAGTAACCTATCTACCAGATCCTCTGGTGTTGCCATCAGAATTTTTTTAATTTCAGAAGCTGCAGGCCCCAATTTTTCCTTTAAGCTGTTTTTCTTTGTTTTGACATTGCCACTTTGAGCTCGGGTATTATTAGCAAAAGGCGAAGATGGATAATTACTTTGACATGTATCCTTCAGGCAGTTAAAGACAATTTCTGATGGTCTCAAGTTTAAAGAACGGGAGTTCAGGTCTATTGATAAGTTTATATCGTTGAAACCACCAGCAAGATGGGTAGATTCTGATTGTGGAAGTGAGAAGCTGTTTGTATCATTATTGACTGTGTCAGGTCCACCAAGTTCGCTAATAGGATCCAAATTGTTATTTGACTGATTCATATTGAGCAGGTTACTTTCATCCTCGCCCAGTTGAATTAGTGCCGGGATGTACGGACGTAAAGCATATTTCAGAAACGTTGATTCAGTTAGTTCGTCATCTGTTGACGCCTCACATTTGATAAGCGATTGTGACCCAAAATCAAAACTATTAACTTTTTTGCCATGTTCAAAAATACAATCTGGCTTGTGCTCATTTTCAGATATGTTTTGTCGCGGGTGGTCAGTAATATAAGGCGCTCCTTTTTCATTGAATATAAAACTTTTGTTACTATCGCCGCTTGAAAAGAGCTGCAGCAGGCCTAAAATATTCTCCCTCTCAGGCTCGGGTTCCGACTCGTATCCAGACTCAGATTCGGATGTTTTGTCCGTATCATCACCCAGCATATACTGCAACGAAGCCAGAATATCTTCTTTTGCTTCTTGATCAAGCTCAGAGTTCTCGGGGAACTCTTTGGACTCATTTTTAAGCAACAGTCTAGTTTCTTGAATACCGTCTCTATCCATGATTGCGTAAGGCTCAGTTATATTTCTATTAATACCAGTACTATCGGTCTGATATTTTAAATCATCAAACAGCAGATACATGAAATAGTCATTGACTTTAGCATTGACAAAGCAAAATACGCGCACTAATGAATGAAAACATATTAAGTACATAATTGCTGCAAAGATTATCCTCACATTCTTGTTGGAATAAGCAGTCTTGTATCCACTGATGACAAAACTAATGGGATTATCTGCGAAACTGTTAATATGGGGCTCAAGAGGCTGTAATGAGAGTATTATTTCCTGAAAAATTGTCATTATCGCAGTAGTAACCGACATAAATACTGGGCTGCATAGTACTTGTACGAGGATGGGCTGCTGCATATTGTTGTTATTGCAAGTTGAAATGAGGGTATTATTGGACGTGAAAAAACTGCTGTTGCTGATGTATAAAGAGCTTTCGAAGACATTATAAGTATCATTGACTGGATTGATTGAACTGGGTATATCTAAAGGTTGGTGCGGTTGACTGCTTATGTTAATTTTAAGCTCTGAGGAATTATTAAGATCGTAAGCGCTGTCATCGTGTATTATAGATTGGGAGGATGAATTGAAGCTATTTCGCAAATATTCTGATGTTTGATGACCATTCTGTAAGTTATTCTGTACCAGATCTGATGAAGCAGAAGCAGAAGCTATACTGCTGCTGTTGCTGTTTGCCGAGTTTGTTATTACCATTTGTGATGAGCTAGTGCGCAGCGCTGGTGTGGTCAGTGCTGTCAGTATCAGCGAAGCTGTGTATCTGCGCTGAAGAACCCAAGAATAAAGCAGTGTGAGCATGTGTTATTTCTGTTAAAAGCCACTGACTAATTCAATGCTATGCTTGAAATTGTTTTTTTTTCCTCTTTTTTTTTTTTGTCAGTGGTTGCAAATACTCAAATCTCAACTTAGTAATTGTGTCAGCGGCTAATTTTGGATAACGATGGATATGTGTCAAGTAGCGGGAAATAAACTCTGCAATGTGCTATGGGCAATTATTATGAGTGTATCGGTCACTTATTCATCCAGTGTTAGCCTCAATCACCGAATTTGAAGCCAAGCGCCAAAACAGAAACTTCCAAATAGGCGTTCATCAGATTCCAGATCATCAAATCAAATCATCACCCAAAAGAAAAAGAAGTTAAATAGAGCGTTTCCCTATGGAAAATCGCGGCAAGAGGCAGATCAAATGGACGGCGCCATCGTCACAAACTAGGTGCGCGTACAAACAGTAATGTACATCATCTCACGCCACAACACATATTCCAGCGTTATGGTTCCTGCCCGCAAAAATGTGCTTTTTGCTGTTTTTCCTTCCAAATGGCTGGAATTGAAGCTCGCTTGCGCTGCGCATTCTGCTGGAATCTATTTTTTATTGCGGCCCCCAAAGATCCTGTCACTGTTATTTCTTTTGTATATAACCACTTTTCTTCCTCTTCATTATCGAACTAATATATCCTACTACTACACAAACCACTACACAAACCACTACACAAA
>JXWR01000938.1_pt1 | contig 15072 bp, 7 predicted proteins | sample 315541 | NCBI WGS metagenome assembly JXWR01 (sample SAMN03273951, study PRJNA271842) | soil metagenome | isolation source: rice field ambient CO2 | place: India: CRRI Experimental farm Cuttack,Odisha-753006 | collected 2013-12-17
TTTAAAAAAGTCAACGGCGTCAGAATATTTAGGGCCCCTTTGAATCGCATGAACGTGTAGAGATGTAGCCTATTCACCCCCCCCCTCTAGATTACATCTCTGCACGTTCAATTGGTATCAGAGCCTGGTGCTCTTGATTCAAGCTTCACCGCTTTGAGTGATCCACGATGTCGGACTTAGGTGGAAAGGACAAATGTATTAAAGTAAACTATGTTCTTGTTCAACGACAAAGCAGGATGCTATTTATCCAAGTGATACATTTATGTAGCATCACTGCTTTGATCCATTGGTAACGGGCTCGCCCGCTATACTTGTTATATCTGTGCGATAGCTAACGATACTTATTATCTGGAATGTCAAGCGCATTTTCAAATAAAATCACTATTCTCGGCTCATTAAAATCTTGATGCTATTTCGTCCGCCAACGCACAGCACTGCAACGCAACGCAACAGCACATATATATGCGTCATCTTGCATTACAATGTAGCCCAAGATGCCCGGGCTTGCTGGGGATGTCGGAAAAATAAAAACAATCCGTCCTCGATGGACGAAAAAATAAAATTAAAAAACCAAAACAATAATAAAAACAAAAAAACGCCAAACTTTTAAAATTTAATACCAGTGCGGGGGGTCTAATGACAGTAGACTGGCTATATATAAACAAACCGCTATTGATATTTTAATCGAATATCTACTATAATGCACTAGCAGATCGGCCATCTAAACAGTAAGTATTTTGCAATATCATGAACGGTATTAATATTTTCACAATAAATTGGCAATAAACTGGTTTTCTACGTTTAAAAGCAAAAAAAAAAATTTATTGAATTATTTACGATTAATGGTTACCAAGCAACAAGCCTGCTAATGGTATGTTAATTCAATAGAGATAGCCAAGAGTAACTTACAATGGTAAAATGAAAAAATGTATTTGTATTTGTGTGATATAGAACATAATATACAGGTGGGACCGAAAAAAAAATAGTCTCGTTTTCCGTTTTTTGTTTTTTGTTTTTTGTTTTTTGTTTTTTGTTTGATTTGGTTTTGCTTTGTTTGGTTTCGTTTGGTTTCGTTTCGTTTTGTTTTCTGCAGTGTCGTTTTTATTCTGAGTAGATATCAAATTAATTGAAGAGGCTAGAAGTTCATAAAATCGAAAATTGTCACTGAAATGGGGTAATAAACATGAGAAAAAAATGGAAAAGGAGTAGAAAAATAACAAAGGTTGATTGCAAATGATACGCAATGCAATAAGAAAGAAGATTTATATAAAAAAAGTTGCACTAATACAATAGAAGAGTCAAAAAGAAGATATCAAGAACAACCAATACTCGTACTTTCCAAAAGAAAATTACACAGCCTTCCCAGAACCAATTGATACAAGCAGAAATGCAACATAAAAGATAGAAGAAAAAATGGTAAGAACATACAAGAAGCAAAAGATAAAAGTAATATGGGATGGAACCAATCTTTTATGGTTATTTTTTAAATCCTTTTACCAAGTCAACTCCTTTCAAATCGCTTAATTCATTATCTCCAAGCTTTCTTTCATATGAATTGCTGCTGCCACCTGCACCGCTACCATTACCAGCTTCATGATTCAATGCTTTTCGTCTTTGTTGAATTGGGCTTCCGTTGACAATATTTTTGGCATCTTCATCATCTTGATTGTCTTGGTTGGTATTACTACCTCCAACCCTCGGGGTTTGCGAAGCAGGAGTACCAAATTGGACAAAATTCCAAATAGCCGGAGAACTTTGTAAATTATTCTCAGATGCGTACTTGTTAATATCATTTTTTTTTTGTTCTTCGTTGGAGTCATTCGAATTGGCGGTGCTTGACTTACTGGAGCTAGGTTGTTCAAACCCATTTTTTACTCTGCCATTATTATCATCGCGGTTAAATCCATCATACTCATGTTTATTACTGACTTTATGCTTGTTACCATTCAAATTTCTTGACCCCCTTTCTGGGGTGTATGCTTCAAGGGCACTTACGGTGTAACCTTTATTTGGACTTGAAAAACTCATCAAGTCAATATTGACGCCGTTGGCAGCAACACTATTATTGTGACTATTTTCACTGTTTTCTTTATTTGAATTAGTGGATTCATTGGGTAGCTTTGGAGATGGTGTTTGCACGCCACTTCTGTCGTTATGTGACGAATTTATACTCTTGTCCCCAAGTACTTGATTTCTGTTATTATTAATGGTACTATTAGATGTAGGCAAAGGGTGCTGAAGTTGCAGTGATTGCTGATGCTGTTGGTGTTGTTGCTGTATCTGGTGCGGTATCTGCTGCTGTTGCAGCTGTTGTTGCTGCAGTTGTTGCGACGTTAATGGTGGATAATGCTGAGGATTAGTATTTGCTGGATGAAAGTCAGCTGCGGCAGCTGCTGCCATGTATGAAAGAGCGTGGCTGTCGCCGCCGCCATAGTTATGAGATGGTGGATGATTAGCATTTTGGGAAACATTTATACTCAGATGCTGATGAGTCTGCTGCTGTTGTGGTAAGTTATTACTCTGTTGCTGCGTTGGGAGAGGTGGAAGTTTCTGATGATATTGGCTATCTTGAGATGAAGTAGTATATAATTGATCAGAGCTATTTAAGCTAGGTTGACTATTGGTATTCGGCGATTTCAGAGATGACTTCTCTTTGGCTCCTAAAGGAAGATTGTTATGCATTTGCAAATGCAATTGCAATTGTCTAGATACACTACTACCTCTCTTTACTTTTGACATTGAACCATTGGCAAGCCCCTTTAAAAATTCATCCTTGTAAGACTCTGAGATTTGCCATTTCATCCCTTTACCAGGTTCATTAGGCTTTCTTGGAACTTTTTCGAATGCTTTATTCAAAGACAAATTATGGCGAATAGAATTTTGCCATCCTGTCTTTGAATACCTGTAAAAAGCATAATTTCTAGCAATCCAATCGTAAATTTCAGACAATGAAAGCACACCTTCATCATTTGATAAAATTGCTTGAGTGATCATAGTCGCATATGAATATGGAGGCTTTATATCTTTAGATTCCTCTCTAGACAAGTCCGTATCCATGTTTGAATAACCAGACAGAGAAGCCTTCATTGTTGATAGCAAATTCATATTGCCCATACTACCATTAGGACCAGTAGTAGTAGCATAGTATTGAGCCGCAGTATCTGATCCCGGCTTATTATACATGGCAAAGCCTTTCAAGTTATTTTGTTGTGGTTGTTGATAAGTATTACTGAAGGTAAACTGATTTTGGCTAAAGTTATTGGAAAGGTTATTAATGTTATTGTAGTAGTTACCATCAAAGTTTGGTTTCTTCTTTAAATATTCTGCCAAACCTGGAATTCTAGGAGCAACCATATTTATTACGTTTGGGGAAATTTGAGGAGCTGTGTCTGGCAAGATAAACATCATCTGAGTACCGCCAATATCCATTACAGAACCTGATTTTAGCACAGCTGGAGGAGCATTTGGCCCACAAGCAATTCTAGCAGTATCAATTTTAGCTCCGTTTCTACCAGCAACATTCAATTCCCATACTCTAGTGACCAAATTATAACTTATGGTTGCATGTTTTCTAGAGACAACTTTAGCTGGACCAAGGTCAATGTCAATTAGTTTCTCGTCTGGCTTGGTGACGTCAGTATTACGACCGATTGTGGTTTCGAGCGACTTGACAAAATATGTCCAATTTGAACCGGCTATTTTAGCATACGCCTGCACTTCAGTAGCGGAATTTTTATCGTTAGAGTACACTTGAGACACCATGGTGGGATGCTCAGGCCCTGAAAGAGCAGAAATAACTGCATTGGTTAACTCAAAAGGGTCATCATACAACTGCAATGGCTAAGCCTGTTAGTAAATGTTTTTCCAAAGAGAAACAAGGCATACGGATAAGCGAGAGAGGCTAATCCTTGGAGCGAAGCTCGAGCTAGAAAGTATATGAAAAAAGAATGTAGAGAAAGGCCAATAGAGAAAGGCCAATAAGATACCAAGTCTACAAATCTTTATGAGTTAATTAGCACAATAACAGTGCTATTTGTAGAGTAGCATGGTAATCGACTTCTTGTTCCCGCTTATAAATGCTTCAAGTTTCAAGTTTCGTCTCCTTCCCGCTTTTCATTATTAGGTCAATATAGCAAAAAAATTTTCGTTGTAATACTCGTTGACTTCTGAACATATAAACAACAAATACCTTTAAAATAAAGTGCTTGAACTAAAACATTAATACTTGATTATGTTGATTTAACTTGAATGTGTATTGGCTGATGACTTTCAGGTGGTATGTGCAGCGTGGGAGAGACATCACCATTGGCGAAGAAAAGGTAAACAAAGGCAAAGTAAATAAAAACAAGGCACATACGTTAAGAGGCTGCTCAGCAACACGTTTCCTAGATGCCGCGGACATTGTTCTTGAACTGGAACTTGAACTTGAACTTGAAATAGAATGCTGGATTGGCGGAGATTGGTGTGTGCAGCACTATCTAGGGACCAGCAGAGAGTTGAGATGTGGATGTTCGGGGGTTGTTGTGGTAAATAAAGAGAGACTCGCCAAAAAAAACTGTTTTTTTATTTATTTACTAAAAAGAAAAACAAAAATATTTTCGTTTTGCTCTCGTCGCTTTGTTTTTGTTTGTTTGTTTTTTTGTTTGTTTGTTTGTTGTGCGGGACATCCATGTTATCACGTGTATGGTCACATGGCATTTTGCTCTCCTCTTGAATTGTCCCTACGGATTGCTGCGGAAACCTGAGGAGGAAAATGACGGTCGGTAACGGTAAGTGATGGACCGTTGAGGACTTACCGCTGACAGGATGATGGAACAGTGCTCGTAATACCAATACTTTCCCCCGCGTAGTCTAGCTTGTTAGCGCATTGTTAAGCATTTAGTAACATATCATTGCATACGTCAGTATTGCGATATTCTGCAAGAGGTGCATGAGCAAGCCAGCATCAGCGACACACAGCATCAAAGGGTGGTAGTTATATAAGTGGTGCGATTTTTGTTTCTTTGCTTGGTCTGCTAGTGGCATATATATATATATATACATTTATATATATTTATATACTCTTGCTTATACTATTTCCTCTATCTTGTTTATATAATATATATTCCAAATTCTACATTTTTGTGACGTTGTTTAGTATAGTACAACATAATAATGATTCCAACAACCACTGCTGACACGCTGTTGACCGCTGATACTATTGCCGATATCATTTCGTTTGACTATGAGGGAAACCTTGCCCATAATCGAAACACAACGGATGAGATTTTTGCTATTGGCCAAGTTTCAAACCCCATCTTTGATGAGTTTGTGAAGAAGTACTTAATGTCCAACAAATTCAACTACAAGGAAATTAAAATTGAATATGACGATGAATTGCAAGTTGTGACTTACTCCTTCCCATCATTTTTTCATTTACTTGCCGCACCTATCTTAACCAGTTTATATAAGCAAGTACCAGTAAAAATTGAGAATATTGAAACCCATAGACCATCAGTGTCAACGATAACTTCTTCACTAGAAGCAATTTTGTCAGAAAACCTGAAATATAAGCCACCTAATGAAGAACTTCAACAACAACAACAGCATCTTGATCAACATCATGATGAAAAGACAAACAGCAACAGCAACTATAAAAACTTTATTGTTGCTTATTATCAAGTCAACAACTTTTTACCCATAATCCTTAAAAGTAAAAACAAAATAGCTTCATTGAACAAAAACTTGATTGTGATTCCCGATGGTGTGGTTTTAAACCCAGAAACTCTCACTGAACCAATCTTTGCCATTGAGTATACATCAATTCATAATTTGGATAAGATGAGATACAAGATTGAGCATTCATACACTCGTTTCAAGCGTAGGAACGCATACAAAACAATCTTGTTACTTGTCCTAAACGATAATTTTGACATCACAGTGGAAGTTTGGCGTAAAGTGCCGCTTCCAGCAGATTACGACAATTACAATGTCGAAGAACTCATAAAAGACTACGTTAATGTTCCGGCACCACTTACTAAAGAAAATGAGTATAGGAAGATCCAGCAAGCTATTAACGAATCAAGATACACAAACATGAACCGTGAAAAACACAAGTTTGTTTATTACTTGCAATATCAACCATACTCTATCAGTTACGATTCTTGTACTTTCCGCAATAAAGCTATCGAGAAATTTGGCATTCCATTAAATTATCTGGACCTTCATATGCCACATTCTGCCGAAGATACAGAATCGTACAGGGATGCAATCATTACTTTGCATTACGATAAAGTCCGTAATTTGATGGGCAGTTTGATTCAACATAAAGTAAATTCTTTAAAGAGCGATACTGATTGCTTGTCTATTGTTGAAACAATTCGAAACAAAGCAAAGAAGAATTTTTGGGATATTTGTGACCAGTTGGATTTTCCTAATGCATAAGTAATGTTTATGCTTGTGAAGTTGGTGATTTATTTCTAATGACGACCGCTTAATGATGTTATGTTAATTTTGGTGTTGATAAAAGCTTTTACTATTTAATTCTCTTAGTTTTTTGTTTTTTTGTTTCTTGACGCAGTTTGGCGATTTTGTATTAAGCTCACCATTACTAACTGCCTTGTATAATTTCTCATACTTCATATTTCAATTATTGCACACTTGTTTCTTTACCCTAAAAATTATTATATCAAAGCAATAAAGGGCATTTTATTTAAGTACAAACTACAAAATAAAACAAATATGGTAAAGCAACAAATTTGTTTTATTTTTGTAGTCCGACTATGCTTGGGTTCAACTAGCCGTCCTGCTTTGATTTGAGTTGAGCTATACCATACGATTATAAGAGCAATCAGCAATTCAATGCCTCCTTCCAATATACATGAGTATGCGCAGTTCCTATAACTTTATCCAAAGAGTATTCTATGGCACTTTATACTTAGAGCAAAAAAAAATTAGTCACTTTCCTTGCTGTCTTATAAGATCTATCATAAGCATCCATCTTATCCAAAAGATTTACTTCATCAAAAGTGTACAGTGTATGATAGATGGTGTTTTTTGAAATGTGCAAACGTTAACGAACGAAATGCTGACTGTCAAACTTCATAAACTGCACCATAAGTGTTTAACGCATAACGGTAAAAATGACTATATTGTCTTTTACAAGAACCATTCTCTTTGCTTGACAGTTACCATAGTTTCAGGATTTCTAATATATGTCAACAATACTGACTGTAATGAGTATCCCACAAGGTACTGTAATACACCCCCTTTATCTTCATGTGTTAGCCAATTTTGCGAGAGAATGTGTGCAATTTTTCCGTCCCGTGAATTTGGAAATTGCAGCATGAAGAGTCACGCAAATCACATTGATGCATTGTTCACTGCATGCGGGAATCTGAGACAGATAATATCAGCCACTAGCTCGTTACTTGAAAATAAATCAAAGTAAAACATAAAAATTGATGCAATCTTCTACTTTGCAAAAGCTTTCGTGTGAAAAAATTGATTCAATTTTTCATTAATTATAATTTTTTCTTGATAAGCTCTGATATTGTGGATTTTTGTATTTTCCTGATCATTAAGCTTGCAGACTATAATGGTATTTTGAGTAATATCTGTCCACCAGAACAGTACGTAAACTAACAGCTCATTATTGGTGAACATAAATAAATCGTAGCATTCTTTTTACGTTTCATTTTTGGTTTAAGTACTTGAAATATGTATATGTATAAAAAAACTTATAGATTTATAACACAGAAAAGCAATACACGATAACATAGTGCAGCTGAGGCAATGGGGGAGTGAGAAAATGATTGAGTGAGCCAATGTACTAGACAATAAACATATAGGTAAATGTTATATTAAATAAATTAGTGAATGTATCAATGTGTGGGTGACGGACAAAAGAAAAAACATAATGGATTTAAAACTAGTAAACCGGTAAACTAGCAAACAAGTAAATAAGCAAATAAGCAAATATAAATAATAATAAACAAAATATGTAAACAAGTTTTAAACAAAACTAAATATTCTCGTCTAATGAAACTGTAGGGTAGTATTATGGCCAAAAGTGTAGAAAAAAAATGAAAAAAGAAAACCAAGATTAACAAACGAAACGAAAGGAAAACATGATAAGCAGTCATAAAAACCCAAAAATATGGCACAAAAAAATTTTTTTTCGATAAAAAATTGCTATGTTTTATAAGAGTTTTTCTTCAACAAAAAATAAAAAAAAAAAATAAAAATAAAAATAAAAAAGGTATAACGATAATTTTGTGAAGGCCTTTGTTTGTAAAGGTTAGTCTTAGGTCAACTAAGACAATACCAATAATTGTAATAATTAAATGATCATGAGCAACAAATTATGAATAAACAACCATTTAGCAGGAGAGAAGATGCCCTATTTAAATAATTTTGAAGTTCTCATTCCAGGAATCTTTTGTTTGTTCATAGCATGCTGTGACTTGTATCCTGTGTTTTTGGATACTTTGCTATTATTACCGACCGCTGGCTTGCTTGGCAACGAGATCACACTTTTTTTTGCAGAAGAAAAGGCAGGCGCACCAGGAGTTTGACCTTTTCTTTTAATTTTTCTTTCGCCACCTTCATTTTTTAACTCTCTTCTGGCGGCAGAGCTAGTATTATTGATGACAGGAACATTATTGCTATAAGCATTGTTAGCACTTGGAGTACGCGAGTGTCCGCGCACTATCTGTCTATGATATGGCGGTTCCTCGTATCCTTGTCTTTCCTTTGGCTTTTCTGATCTTTCCAATCTCTCTTGTCTCAAAGGTCTCTCTTTGGGCCTTTCGGGTCTCTCTCTTGGCTTTTCAGATCTTTCCCTTGGTTTTTCAGGTCTTTCCCTTGGTTTTTCAGGTCTTTCTCTTGGCTTTTCAGGTCTTTCTCTTGGCTTTTCAGGTCTTTCCCTTGGTTTTTCAGGTCTTTCTCTTGGCTTTTCAGATCTTTCTCTTGGTTTTTCAGATCTCTCTTTTGGCTTTTCAGATCTCTCTTTTGGCTTTTCTAATTTTTCAAATCTTTCTGGTTTTTCAGGCCTTTCCACCTTTTCCGATTTTTCGCCAGGTTTTTTGGACTTCACTTTAACCTTCTCCTGCTTTTGTTTATCTTTATTCTTCCATGCATGCTCCATAGCCCAAAGTCGTTTCTTCCATAATGTCAATTCGTTATGCAATTGAATGACTCTCTTCACATCTTCAACATCATCCTCGGCAAAAGATTTTATATTTTTGCTTTTGCCCTTATTTTTCTTTGACATGCTTCTTTGAATGTGAAGATACAATGATTGGTACTCAGCATATTTCTCTTTGAATTTGGTTGCTAACTCGACCGCTTGGGGCAGAAGCTTGTCATCATTCTTTAAATCAGATATTGCTGTTGTTAAACTTGCTGCAGAAGTCTTTGATGCAGATGGTGAAGAAGCCTCGTATTTAACGTTGGCCAAGCTTTTAGATGTAATGTTGCTAATCATCTTTTTGGCCGGTTTCTTCTCGCCGCTATGCACATCGATCTCAGGAGATGAAACATTACCGCTTGAAGGAGGAGATGTAGAATATGGTGAATTTATTACTGCGTTCTTACTTGATGACATTCTTGATGACGATGAGGAATTGGATGAAGATGACATTGAACCAGAACTACTGTTGGAAATAGTTCTTGGCTTCTTTCTAGCAGAATTAGTGTATTCCGCGCTTGCGCTTGTAGAAGCAGCATTTGCAGCAGAAGACTTTGATCCTAAAGAAGAAAGGTGATCGTTCATCTCATTAACCTCTTCATCCGAACTAGTAATGATTTCGTTTGATAAGACCTTCCGTTTTCTTGATTTGGCAACATTATTATTGTTATTAGCTGTTGTAGTGGAAGAACTTGAAGCAGAAAGTCTTGGGGAAGAAGAAACTGCCTTCTTGGTGGATATGCTGGTTTTGAGGGGTTTATTATGAGGTGAGTGAGGTGCAGTTTTGGCCACAGCTGGGGTTAGTTCAACTTTTGGTCGGGAAATCGTGGAGCTGAGCTCGATTAAAGAACCATTAGCATCAAGGTCCATTCTAGGTTGCTCTTTGGCAACAGGAGTATTAGCTTTGGTTTGCGAAGTTGCTTTAGTGATTTTTTTTTGAAGTTCGTTATTAGTGGCAGTGCTTGGCATAGGACTTGCTCGACTAGATTTGGAAAGTTTTTGAAGGATATTATTGTTTCCAGGAGGTTGATTAGAAGGAACAGGTAAAGAATTATTAACATTTCTTCTACCTGTTGTATTGGCGCTTCTGCTATTATGCAATGGGCTGCTTAGATTTGAAGGAGCCAAACTAGGATTATTAGAGGCACCATTCTTGTAATGTGAAGTCGCCGTATTTGTGTCTGTGTTGGCATTACTAGCAACAGAAGCCGCCACAAAATTTTTCCGTTCCTCCTTTAGTTTTCTTTCACGTTCTTTAGCTTGACGTTCCAATTCTCTAGCCGTTTCTAGTCTATATTGTTCCTGCTTCCGCTGTTCTTCTTCAAATTGTTTTCTTTTGAGTTCTTCTTTTTGTTCTTCTTTTTCCTTAAGAGTCTTGGAAAGGACTTCTGGAGAAATGAGCAAATTACGAATTGGGTCATCGCTAGAAATTTTCATTCGATCAAAAGCATTGGCCATATTTTTTGCTATGCTTTTTCGATGATTATCATTATAAAATCGCCAATCCCAAAGTTTGATATGTTTGTAGGAAGAGTCCTTCAAGATATAAAATTTAGCTTCCTCTCCAGCATCTTCCCTTTTACGAATCTCTTGCAAAGAGCTAGGTAGCTGATAGCCTCTTCCTTGTCCGTGAGGGAAACGATCATATGTAAAGTACCTGTCCTGCTGGTACGCCACTGATTGACTAGTGAGTATTTCACCGTGTGTCTTTAGGAAATTTTCCACAAACGAGTAAGATTCAAGTTTACAAGTGCGCTGTATTTGAGGAATGGAGATTGGGCCAAGAGCTAATAAATGCAAGATTCTATTTTCTGGAGAGTGCCTTGAGGCTAAACCGCTAATGGCCACCAATTTGTTTGTTCTTCTAGCGACACTACTGGTGCTTGTATGAGGAATATTGTTCGGTGGTGATTCTGAAGATCTCGCCAGGACAGAAGCAGAACCCACTTTAGATTCCGTCCCGGACTTTGTGCGCTTGATGCCATTTCCAAAAATAGACAACCTTGAGGTCACTTTGCCAACTAAGTTGTATTTGTGAACGTTGTTTGGGTCTTTAGCAGCGCTGCCGGTAGCTGCCGAGTATAGGTTTATGTGAGAACTTTCTTCTTGAATATTAGAATCTAGCATAGACTCTGAGCCGTCACTGTGAACCAATTTCAAGTAAGCTTGGCCATTCTTGATTACTAGCTTTGGCTTGGAACTGCTGATCTTGGATAGTAGATCATCGGACAACTTGACATTAAAGGCAATTTTCTTTTGCTTCAAAGGATCTACTGTCAAAGTAGAGTTGAGTGGCAATGACATATTGCTGCTTAATGATGTTTGATTGAAACTTGTAGTTTGCTGTTTTTTTTGTTTTTTTTTTGTTGTTTTGCGTTGTTAAGAATGTTTTTGTTTTTCCTAGGCGTTAAAAAATATGCAGACGGCCTCTGCGAAAAAGTAGCAAATTAAACAAATTGATGCAAATCAAAAACAGTTCAAGCAAAGGGAAAGGCACTTGTGACAGTGACGAAAATCCTTTACCTTTGAGAACAACTGTAATAGGTCTGATCTGCGCAGCCCTGTAATGTGTGCAACAGTACTAGATATAATGAAAGGATGAATCAGGGAAAAAAAAGTCAGAGGCCAGAAGGATAGAAAAAAAAAGTAAAAAATAAAAAAATCAGACTAGTTTTGAAAGTGTTCGAAAAATAGCCGCAGGGCGGGAAAACGAAAAAAGAAAGAAAGCCACACACGCACAGTAAGAGGAGGAGTAGGCGGCTAAAGCGTAAGTGAATATCTGGGTAATAGTCAAAATGCTGGATTGGGAATCCCTTGAGATAGAAACTTTGCTCGCTTGTCAGAAACGTGGAATTCTGACTGCCTTGAGAAAGAAAAGCGAATCAGCCAGTCGTGAGTGGCGAGCTGGCAATGGTGTGATTGGAGCGGTGTAGTGTAGTATGGTGTAGTATTTTGGCGCTTAGTAACAGGTGTGGATGAAAAAAAGGAAAGAAAGAAAAAGTGCAGTAGCAGGTACAAAGTGCAGTAGAAAAAGAATAGCAGAACAATATAGGAATAGGATAGGAATATGGAGGAATATAGAGAGTAAAGGATCAATCAATGGAATAGCGAAAAGAGAAGAGAGAAAAAGAGAAGAGAAGAGGATGGTGAGGCACTACGCATGTGTTGTGCGTGGTGGGCCCCAGTCGGCGGTAAGTGCACTGAACGTTTATAGAGCAACCAGATTTACCCTCCATATCACATATGATACACCCGCACCGCTGGTCTACACACCCCCGGCGCGGCACTGTGTCCGTGCACAGCTGCAGTGGCCGTTATGAGACACTTCTTAATTAATGAGCATTACGTCTACCATATCCTATAGGATTACTATTGCTATATTAATCAATCCTCTACCCTAATTACCACCACTCCTGTTACTTCCTACCTGTGTACAGGCTAAAGTGATCGGCGTCCCTCGTCCCGGTACTATGCCACGCTAGGCCATTAAATTCTCCCATGCAATACGCCCACGTATGCCCCTCCACTCATTATCATATTAGTAAACTCAGTGAGCTGTACCTTAGCTTAAAACAAATCATCCAAAGAAGCATCGTCGTCATCTTCATCTTCATCTTCGCCCACCCCGGCATTTCCTGTATTGGCACTGGGAGTTCCATTATTAGCACTATTCTTCGTAGCTCCTGCTGATCCTGCTGCTGGTTCATCGTCCTCGTCGTCAGCTTCCTCGTCTTCCATCTCCTCATCCTCATCCTCATCTCCGGCATTCTCATTATCCCCATCTTCGTCAAAATAATCATCGCCTCGGCTTTCTGCCTTCTTATCATTTTTCTTTTTCTCCTCTTTGTCTTCCTCGGTCTTAAGCTGTCTTTTCTTCATTTCTAATTCGTGCTTCAATTTCTGTATTGTGCCTATCACTCTACCTCTAAGAATCTGGTTGTGGATACTCTTGCATTTCTTCTCTTTATCCTTGATTGTAGATTCAAGCTCGGCAATTTCCTCTTTGAGGATCCGGTTGTGTTGCTTGGCTTCTCCGTCTTCCTCATTATCTCCATCGTCATCATTATCGTTATCTTCTTCCTCTTCATCTTCTTCATCGTCATCATCTTCGTCATCATCTTCTTCTTCCTCATCTTGCCCTTCATCAATGACTCCTTCAACTTCCACTTCACGTTCCTCGCCATTATGTCCTTCGTTATTTTCCTGGTCACTAGTATTCTGGAAATTCTCAAGGAACTTGTCAAGATCTTCATCTCCTTCAATCTCAAACTCTTCTTCTTCGTCCTCTTCCATAATTTCTTCTGCTGCTTCATCTTCCACCCCACCCGGTTGTGGAGATGAGAAATTATCAGTACCAGCTGGAGTGCTTGCTATTTGATGGCTGAAACTAGAAGTAGGCGTATGAGCAAACGCTGGAAATCCATGATTCATATTATAATCGCTTTCATTCATTAACTCCAACTGCACAGTTTCAGCTGCTTCATCAGCATCCAAAAGATCTTGCACTCTTTTTTCAATGGTTTCAATGTGTCGAACGTTTAATGTTGGTCTAAATCTAGTTTTCCGAACATTGGTCATTGGTGGAGCTAGCCCGTCTGAATGATACTCATCAACTTGCTTGAACCAATCATATATTATCCGTAGAACTTCCTGGTTGTAGTCATTACTAGCGCTACTTGAATTCTTTTTGGGTTTGGTCTCGTCATCGCCATCATCGTCTTCATCATCGTCATCTTCATTCAATTTATGATTAACAAATATATCATATTCCTCTGGAGTAATTTTTCTGAACACGTACAACATTTGGCAAATGTCGATTGTCTTGAAAATGTTCTTTTTGTCCACTGACTTGTGACTTTCAATAATTGTTGGCAAATCAACAAGTTTCCCCAAATAGAAAGAATGATTAATATTTATCGCTGCTCGTTTAGAATCCTTCCATCTTATACTAATTCCAGATAAATCGCCGCTATCCACGCACTGCTTAACATAGTCCAATTCAGGGTCATTCATCAATCGTAAAATGATCCCTTCTTCAAGCAATGGTTCATTCTCCTTATCAGGAGCCTCCGAATCGTAACCATCACCTAATATATTAAATCTGATCTTTGGCATCACTTTGATCTTTGGTAAATTATTACCATTGCCGCCGCTGCTGCCACCATTGTTACCAGCACTACCATTCTTGCTTTTTTTACCCACTGCTAGCTGATTTTTGGAGTTTTGATTGAGCTTAAATCGTATGGTCTTGGAAGGATTCAACTTGATTGTCCTCGTCTTGCGTTTCTTCTGAGCATCTGCTGCTGATGTCGTTCCAATGTTGGTGCCAGTGCCAGCACCAGCTGTCATCGTTGTCGCCGTCGCCGTTGTTGTTGCTGCTGTTGTTGCTGCTGCTGCTGAATTCGCTATGCCTGTTGGAGTTGAACCGTTATCATCACTTGGTGGTTTGATTTTGACTTTAAGTTTCTTTCTATTCTTTTCGGTGCCGCTACCGTTGCCACTACCGCCGTCGCGATTTCCCGACACTACCACATCGCCAGTACTGAATGAGTTGTTCTTTAACTTGATCTTCACCATTATTGTAAGAACGTTGATTAATTCGTATTAGCTAAGTCTTTATTGCTGCAGTAATTGATATTTGACGGTAGCTGTGTTATAAATGAAATTGATTAATGACGTTATTGTTGTATTATATCGATTTGATTCTCCTGCATACAATTATCAAACTAAAATAATTGATAGGATGCACCTGAAGCCACGAAGCAAAGACTAAATAGGCTATGTGTAAAAGATAAAGTTTAATATATTATCTAGCGTCCGCAAGCTTCCAGCAACGTATGTATCCATAAAATATGTTCGCATTAAACACACGGCAAACACACGTCTTTTATTTTTATTTTTTT
>JXWR01005743.1_pt1 | contig 15060 bp, 5 predicted proteins | sample 315541 | NCBI WGS metagenome assembly JXWR01 (sample SAMN03273951, study PRJNA271842) | soil metagenome | isolation source: rice field ambient CO2 | place: India: CRRI Experimental farm Cuttack,Odisha-753006 | collected 2013-12-17
AAAAGAAAAACAATTAGTCAAACTTGACCTTCTTCCCCAGAAATGCAACATTAGCAAGCTGTTTTTCTGCTTTTCTCTTTGCAATCCATGATGGATGCATTGGTTTATCCTCATCAGGTTTCTTGTCAAAGGCCTTTTTCCCTCTAATACCCAACGGAATCTTATTCGGATTCTCACCTTTCTCCTCCATTTCTTTCTGTTTAGCAGCTCTTTTTCTTACTCTTTCTTCGTATTCAAGTTGTTTTCTTTCTCGTTCAGATTTCACTCTTTCAGCTTCTTTTTTCATATGATTGGCACTTCTACCATATTTTTGCTCCCAAATCTTTTGTCTAGCACGTTGACCACGACGATTTTTTCTTGGTTTGTTGAGTTCTTTGAGAATTTCGTCATCTTTGTCATCTTCAGAATCGGAACCACCAGAGAAATAACCTGCTTGAAGAGCTGGTAATTTTAATTTTTCCTTCTTTTCCTTCTTTTCGTTTTTCTTCTGCTCTTTTTTCTCCTTCTTTTTTTGTTTTTTGACTTCTTCGGCAGTAGCGTCTTTCTTTTCATCGTTAAAATCAAAAAAATCATCGTCTTCTTCATCTTTTCCAGTATCTTCGGATCCCTCATCTTCGGCTTCGCTAGGTTCTTCGTCGGTTACTTGATTATAGTCTATTTCTGGATCAATTGCTGGCTCACCATCACTTTCTGCTTCTGATGCAACCACCAAATCGTCATACACAGCATACTGTTCTTCATCTTCAAATACATCAAAATCTTTCGGTCTTCCAGCATCAGAGACAACTGTTTCTTTCTTGCCTTTGGCCGCACTATTTAGCTCACTGCCGTCGGAATCACTCTCACTCTCACTCTCACTCTCACTTTCGCTTTCGCTTTCGCTATCGCTATCGCTATCAGAAGCTTCTTTATCTTCACCATTACCGCTCATCTCCTTAGCATCTTGTTTCTTGTTTTTCTTCTGCTTCATTACTGGCCCATTGACAATCTTTAACCCAGCCTCACTAGCCTCAATAGCCTCAAGTACCACCTTATTATTAAACAACTTAGACAAAATTTTTCTCGTACTCTCAGTAGAATCCCTGTAAAATTTGGAAGAATTATGCTTGTGGTTCTTATCCAGCACCGCATCATGGACCCATTGTGGAACATATCCAAGCTTTGATTTCTTGATTGGAAACAATTTTTCCATCAATTTGACTGTTTTTTGATGCGCTATGAGTTCAATGGTTTCTGGAGTAAAGATAGACTCAAGAGTTTGAAGTACTTCTTCGTCATTTTCCTCTTTCTTTTTCGTCTTAGCTTTACTATTATTATTGTCTTTACTTTCGGACTTGTTGGCATTGGTGTTATTGTTATTGCTATTGCTACTAGTACTTTGTGATTTGATCCGCAATTGTGATCTGCTAACTTCTGCCTTCTTAGCCTTCTTTAAAGCCCTTTCGATCTTTTCAACAGAATTATAAATCTTTTTAGCAAGCGTTGCTGTTTTCAATTCTTGAATTTGTTTAACTGCATCTTCTTCAGCCGGAAAAATTTCTCTTCTTTTCAATGATGCAACAATGTCTTTGGTCTTCTTGTATCTTGCTCGTTGATTGTATAGTCCATGTTCAAGGACATCAAGCTTGAGTAAAGTGTCCTTCTTTTCTTTTGCAGAAAGAGGCATGCTTAATAATGGTGTTGATCCTACTTCTGCTAATTTTTAAAAATTATGCCTTTGAAATTTTAGTTGATCACTGTTTTTGATCAAATAATTTTCTCTATAGTATAAGTTTGGCAAGTAAAGTCTAACATCGATTTGTTAACGATGAAGCATGAAATAAAAAAAAAAATTCTATGCGAGATGGAAAAAAATAAAAAAATAAAAAAATAAAAAAATAAAAAAATAAAAAACAAAATTCTGCGCCTGCAGCTTTTTGCAGAAATCCCACGTGATCAGAACGTCTTCCTTCCCAACATCAAAAGCATGATAAATTTTTACCACTATCATATTTTTGCTCACTTATCTTTTTAATTAAAAAATAGATTTGAAAATAGCATAATGTTTTGGCGGTTGAATCATATCAAAAAAAATACAAGCTAATTTCACATTGAAAACCAGTTTCTTGCTTATAAAAAGCTCCGACATAAAAGAGAAATAGCCAATTATAGAAACACTCGTAGTCCTGACCAATATTCTTGTCCTGCTAAGATTCCATGGAGCCAGGAATCCATGAAGAAAAAATTGACCTAGGAAAAGCTAAAAAAAAAAAATTACTTTGTAAAACAAAAACGATTTTAGATATAATATTATAATCCACCAATGCAATAATATAAATCCACAAACGAATCAAGTAAAACAGACAATAGAAATACTAAAGATATTTATAATATACACGTACACAAAGAAAAGGAAGCAAAATAAAACTAAAAAAGAGAAACCCAAAACAACTTAATAGTTATTATAGTTGCTATAATTATTACTATTAAACGGATCAAGTCTATATGATCCGTTGGACTCCGTTCTCGTTAAATCATCATTGATAGTATAATTAGTCATCTTAGAAGTATCTGTCAGCAATCCTCTATCATGACCATGGCCGTGACCACGGGAACCATGATGATGACGACTAAAAGCTAATGAATCGACATCATCAACATCGTCAGTGTCGTCAGCGTCATCACCATCAACGCCAGAACCAGCGCCACCAGCAACAGAAGTCCCATTAATTTCAGCAGCATTTGTTTCAAAAAATGATTCAAAATAGTTAAGAGTAGCGTACATGTTACTAATTGATCTTTTTTCGGCCTTGTCGTCGTAAAAATGTACCTCTTCTTCTCTTTCATCTACATGAAATTGAAAATCACCTTCCGATTGTGGATGCTCTTCTTGATCTTCTGGGTTTTGGCAAGTTAGGTAAACCGCATGGACATTATTACGAGTGGTGGCTGCTGTAACTGCCGGCATTGGGATTGACCAACCGCTATCATCAGGTACACCAAATAATGTGGCAATTTTTTCATATTCTTTGCGTAGGGTTCTGTTGCCCAAACTTAAACGAATAAAATCTTTATCAAGTTGACTTCCGGAAATACCATCAGTTTCGTCTAGAACCTCTAAAGCTTTTTCGGAAAATTCCGTCAACAAAAGTCTCAAAAGCGGAGATAACAAGTCTGCCCCTACTCCTTGGAATTCTTCCCTTGTGAGATCAATTAATGGAAATATATATTTTAACAATTCCAAAGTTTCCAATTTGACCCACCTAATCCTGTTCATTAGCAAACCAAGCAAAAATACCAAACATTGTAATTGATAATCGGGGAAATAGTTTTGTTTGATTAGAAACAATGCTTGACTAATGAAATCTTCCTTTTTGCGGAACTTATTGTTAGCCAAAGATAACACAATTCTTGAAATACCTAGCTGGTTAGAAGCAAGAGCCATTTCGCTAAGAATATCAGCCGCATCTTTAATATCCTGAGTAAAAACCTGTTCTTCAAAAGCATGCAAGAACCGTGGCATATTAGCTAACAAGGCAAGTAACAACCTTTGAGGTCCAGCAATTACTTCACTAGGTTGTAATTTATTCAATCTATCCAATAATTTCAAACTAATTTCCCATGCATTAGCTGATCTTAACCCAATCATTACTATGTTTTGCAAACCTTCGAATTTTCCCTCCCAGTTTGGTGGGAACGTAGAAATTAAACAACTGATTGTATCTTCTGAATTCAAATCAATCTTGGAAATGAACTTCGAAATTATCGAAATAACTTCAATGAATTCTTTTTCATGAACGGTACTCAAACAAGCCACCGCAGACCAAAACAATTGCGGAAATGAAATTAATTTTTCAGCGCTTAGTTCAGCAGTAATTGCATTCAAACTCATTAGGATCTGCATAGCAAAACCTTGGATATCTGGAGCGGGATCAGATATTGTATTGGATAGCCTATGTAACATGTCTCTTAGCATTTCTTGTTCCAAAAAGGATAATAAGGACCGGAACGCCTGAAATGATCGACATGCAATATGTCTAACTGAACAAGTGGTTGCCCAAACTAACGTGGTTCTGCTCCAATCTTGTTGCAAGTTGGTGAATTTTGGAGACAACACTTCGAGAATGACTCTAATCAATTGATCCATGTTTTTCGGGGTACGCGCTCCATTTCGGTCATTGTTCAAGTCATCATAGGTCCAAATGTATTTCAAGTCAGGTTTTCTCAAGTTATCCACTGTAGCTTTGGCTTTGTCATTATCATAAGCAAGCTCATGAACAATAGAACATAATAATTCCACAGAATGGATTCTGACAATTGGTAAATAGTGATCAAATAGTACAAATGAAAGATTTAGCAATAATGGCAAGTTTTGAATAATGACTTCAGCATCAGGTTTCAGTTTGAATAAATCAACTAAGAAAATTGTGCATATTTGTCCCAAGGAAAACATATCCTTATTCTCGGTATCAGGTATCAAGTACAAGTATGGAAATTTCTTTTTTCCATTAATTCTTGAATTAGACATCGGCATTGGCATTGTAGCTGCGGCATCAACTGCCGCTGGCCTGTATTCAGGAGGAATCATGGCTTTAGGGTTGATGTTTTTTATCAAAGTGGTGATGATATCAGGGTAGCTAAAGTACACAAAATTCACAATTTGTTTGGATAATTCAACCAAGGCTGAGTTCCGTTTATGCAAACAAACGGCAAAAATGTATTCCAAAGTAGTTTTAGAGTTATTTTCAGGATTAGTGTCAATCAAGGAAACCCATAAAGCTTCCACTTCACTCATATAGACTTCACCGTATCTGTCAGTAATCTCAATCAAATTATTAAGCACCATCTCCGTATACGGATCTACGATGCCTCTAAAAGCATTATCGTAGTCTGTCGCCAGCAATTGAATTGTGCCAATCCAGGGCAATAGTAAGGTCAACACATCAATTTTGGAATCTTCCGGAATAATGTAGAGATACATTGTCAATAAAGAAATAACATGATATTTTTCGGTTGTGTGTAGTACCGAATACTTTTGCGACAAATTAGCCGCAGCTTTTTTGTAGACTGATTTAGCACTAGAACAAATACATTCCATGAACTCCTCGGCAAAATTTTTGCCCAAGAACCGTTTCTCAACATAAACTAGCAACTTCCCGGCCATCTTTCTGATTTCGTAAAGTGGAGAATTGATTGCATATAATCCCAACACAAGCACTTCATTTAATTCACAGTTATATTCTTCATTTTCCAAAATTGCATCACATAAAGTGACAAAATAACTCTCTGAAGTCTTGCTAGTAATATTATGAGAAAAAAATTCCCTCACTGCTTGATTGAAAATTTGTTTTTCTTGATTAAATGATAATAAATTTCTCAACCCTTTTTTTCCCATCTTGTGGAGAATTTCTTCATTGCTTTCAAATAGTGCTTTGATCCAAGTGACCAACGAATTGAAATCTATAGCCATCACAACATAAGCTTTACTGTTACTACCGCTATTGCTATTGCTGTTTCCGGTAGCTCCGCTTTTCAAAGTTTTGCAAATCGCACCAGAACATAATGTTGCCATAGCACTCAACGCGCTATACTCCAACGCAGTTCTTTCCAATTCAATAGCAGCCCCAAATGTTGGCGAAGTGGCGTTTTTTTTACTTTGTTTCATTGCATGATATCTCAATTTTGCCACATCGGAAGTCACACCATACCCGCACCACTCTTCCAAAAAAGTAAAACATCCCAGCCTTGCTTCAAATGGGAACCATCTTTCAGGTTCATTGGTCTTTTGTACCCCAATGAACATGTTTTCCAAAAGTCCACAAAAGTACCTTCTTAGCTTCTGAAACTCGAATGACTCTTGAACTTTGGCCATTCCGAGGAAAACCCGCACTGTTTTTACATACGACACCATTTCTGTTAGGATTTTGGTGTCGGTGTATACTGGCTCATTTGCTAAGAATCTGGATGTGATGCTGAGGATTCTAGTGATTTCGATTCTAATCTTCATATGAATGTCATTTGCTAATAAGGATGACAATGCTGATGATAACTTGGCAGAGGTGGAGGAGGATCCTGTTGCCTTGTTGACCTCAGTTTCCCAATTAGCGCGAATTGGCATAATTACTTCAACCAAAGCTTTGAAGATATTGATATTAATACAGCTTAGCCCCGAAATGATCGCATCACGAACTAATGGTTGTTCAGTGCCAAGTAAAGGGATCACTAATTTGAAAACTTGCTTAGCTGAACTGATAGTGAATGATGGTGGAAGGCGGTTGCCATTGTTGCCATTGTTATTGTTATTATTGTTGTTTGTTTGGATAGTGGCGGATGAAACTTTCCGTTGATGGGTTAAAGATGACAAGGCCCCCGGTAACGGTAATTCTTGATTACTGGTAGAGGTCAACGAAGTACAAGCAACAATCAAATATAATTTCCATTGTTCAACAAGAACTTCTGGCTGGGTATCCAAAAAGTTATTATTATTGCTACCGAAAAATAATTTACTTGAGCCAGTTGACCCAAGACCACCAGCTAAGCCACCAGCAATACCACCACTGCTTAGACCACCACCACCACCACTGCCACTACTGCTGCTGCTGATACCACCACCGCTTCCACCAAGGCCGCCAATTCCTCCACCATGTTTAACTTTCTGCTCAGCAAACTCAGAAATGAATTCGTGAATTTGAATCAACCGAGCACAAACAATAGAGCGACACAATGCCATAGTAACAGGGCTCTGTTCAAAAATTATCCCCAAAACGCGATGAAAGCTTTTGAACCAGAGGGTCAAATCAACCCCATAATCGGCTTCTGCTAGTCTTACTAACAAATCTTTGCGGTTTTTGGTTTTGAGAACAGCCAACCTTTTGCGTTCAGGCATGCTTAGCGACACTTTCATTGAGGTGATTAAATCAAAGAAGGAAATTGCTTCCAAGATATAAATGAGTCTAGTGCTGCTATTCTCGGAATATTTTGACTTAGAGCTACTATTTTTGGTCTTTTCCGCTCCAGCACCAGAAATAGTATTATCGTTACTATTATCATTATTGTTGTTGCTATTGCTTGTGTTTGTGCTGCTAGTGGTATTCGTGCTAATAAATGAAGCATGCTTAGAAGCAGCATTGGGCCCAGTCTTCGGACTTGAGCTACTATTGCTGTTCTTATTGCTTGAAAACTCAACAATTGCATCATCGAATTTAGGCACAAGTTTCAAAATCGCTACTGCTAATCTTCTAACGGGGGTGCTTCGAGAACATAAGAAGAAAAGCCCGTTGCCCTCCACTTGTTCAATAGTAGTAACGATACTATTTAATTCCAAGTCATCCTTCTCATCAGTTAACTGACCATTACCATTGCCATTGCCAGTCTCATTAGCAGCAGCACCAGGGCCATCTTTTATCCCTTTGGCCCCACCCATATTCATTTTAAAATTCCCATTCAAGATATAAAAATCGTCTTCGTCCTTCTTCTTACTGTTGGGATTCTCGATATTTCCCTTATTTTTAAGAAAATTCAACCACGAGCAAAGCAAATCGTAGTAAATCCTAAGTAACTTTTGATACTGTTCTGAAGACGAAATCAAGAAGCTAGTACTGTATTTCAACGACGTATTATTGTTGTATTCTTCATTCAAGTTAAAGGCAAATTTGGCAAACGTTGAAATCAAAGACCCCGAATTTCTCTTAGTGGTCATTTTCTTCAATGTGATTATCGCCGCTTTGGCAATCTTGGAGTTTTCGTGTACTGCGTTTCTTGTCAATACTTCAATTAATTTCTTGTATGGGATGACGTTGGAAAGCTGATAAAACCACGGGATCAATTCCACCATTCTTTCAAACAACTCTAAGTTAAGTTGCTTTTTAGTATGTTGCTGCGATGCGTCGGATGAGAAGTAATGGAATGACGAAAATGGGGATTTTGATGCAAGGAATGAGGGAGATATGGCCGCGGTGATCGGACTGACCGAATCAGCAGTTGAGCTGTGATGATAATGGCCACTGTTGACATAGCCGCCGTCGCTATTGCCGGAAGAAGACCAGGTGTTTGCTCCGACATCATTATCCAAAAGCAAGAACAATTTACTGAAATAATTGGAAATTTCTTCATGATATAATATATCATTTTGGTCCACGTTTTTCATATTAAGGATTTCTTTAATATTGATGGTATTGATGTTGGTTGACGGAATATCAAAAGCGCTTTCTATGAATTCATTAGTAGGATATTGTGGCTTAGTATTAGTTATTAAATCGTCCAATATAAAAGTATATGCTTTCAATACAATTATTAATTTCTCCTGTGAAACATTGTCTAACGTGACGGTGTTGAAAGAAAGTTTGATTAATGGAATAAGTAACGATTCCATTGTATAATTGATATTAGAGTAACCTACTGACCTCAACAAGATAATTAAAGGTTTAAGAAGATCCAAGTCATAGTTGATCCATTGTTGCTTTTTGGAGCTATTGCTTTGGAAGAAAAGTAACTTGAAAATTGCATCCAATTTTTTAGTGGTTTTATTTAACGATTCAGTGCATCTAAAGATGTATGTCCAGATTAACCTTGCTAGAGATTTAATCAAGGTGATTTTCGATGCTGAGTTCAAATTTGTTGTCGACGGATTTCTCTTATCGTTCAAGATTGCTGAAAAACTTTGATAATCATTGTTATCTTTAATGGTATTACTTGTCTTGTATAACCTGCTGCTTAAATTGTACTCAATCAAATCAAACCAATTCTTGTAAAAAATACTAGCTGGTGACACTGAGAGACAAACGCACATCAATGTGAATGCATTATCCCAATATTTTTGCTTATCAATCATCGAATTAATTTTCTTCAACACTAGCTTAACGAGATCGACCCATCCGGGGAAATCGGTTTCCGCATTCAATACTCCACAGAGAGGTAAAAGCATTCGGGTAAAAGTTTCACAATAACTATTGACTACCATGTAATTGTTCGATTTAAAGAAAAATTTGGCTAACGAGGATAAAAACCCGCAACTTTCTTCAAAATCTTCTAATGGATAATTTGTCAATTTTAAATGGTTCATCCCGTGAATTAAAAGACAAATGTGAGTTTCATGATTGCCAGGCACAGTGCTTGGAATTTTTTCCAAATCCGCGATAAACTTATCAGAAATTTTGGAAAATCTCTTAGCGGAGATAGCCCCCAAAAGTTCAGTCAAGCAGTTCCAGTTGATTAATTTGATTTTGGAGCTTAGTACAAGGTTGGGATCCATGGTTTTGAGCTGGTAGTAAATATTATCTTCAAGGCTATTGTAAAAACTCGAATTAATTGAATTAATGGGCATTTGCTTTACCACCTCAATCAATACCCTGCAAATCAAATAACTTGAAATATTGGCTTTATTTTCGGTTTGCACAAAGATTTGTCTAGCATGTTCTACTTGAGATTCCAAAAATTGGATAGATATTGATTCGTTTGTGTTTATGTCGTTACTATTATTGTTGTTGTGATAATTTGACCTTCCGTTGGTGCCACTTGATTGATTCGAGGTGTTTCTGCTATGCAAGCTCATTTTGGAAGATGATGAAGAATTATGGGATGTTCCCTTGACTTGTTTTTGCTTCAACATCAAAAGATGTTTATTTTTATTATATGCTTTGATGGAGATTTCCACTAAATCGTTTTTTGATTTTCTCCAATACATTACTGAATCAATCACTTGTTGAGGTTTCTTTTTGGCAATGTAACCTAGGGACATTATCAATTTGTCAAACAATGGATCAGCGCCCTCTTTTAACATTTCAATGGTTTTTATGCTAAGTTCAGTAGTTTCCGCAGTGTTGAGTTTTCTTTCTGCAAGTCTTATAAATTGAGTGAAAATCATATGTAATGTGTACTCTGATGGAGTTTTTAACTCGGTGGCCAACAGTCTTCGCACTTCTTGAGTATTAGATGCATTGAGCAATGAAGCAGCTATGGCTTTCTGCACCTGAGCTTTTCGATGTTGTTGCTGATCTAATTCTTGTTGCTGTGTCAAACTGTCCATTGGTTGAAAATCTTTCAGTATTAAGTCATTTGTTTTGTCAGACGTTTGATTTTGGTTTCTCTGTGATCTCGTAGAATTTATTCTCGATAGTGGGTGGAATTTGTTGTTGTTGCCAGCGGTATTGGTAGCAGAAATATTGTTTTGGTCCTGGGTTGATGAAGATTGTAAAGGAAAACTGAAACCGGCAATGTTGGAGCTAGGGTTCACATTTGAGTTTGGAAAAGTGGGCACATTTTCGATACTCTTTGGAGAATCAGCAAAGTTATTGGAATTTATTGGAGTAGGAACCGGTAGATCATCAAAGTCGGGGATTTCAATTTGATTGAACTGGGGCTGTTGAGAAGTATGAGGGGGTTGAGGTTGAGCAAAGTCGGTGTTGCTTTGAATAGGGACTTCCAGATCAATGTTGATATTGTTGTTGATGTTGTTATCGAAAGTGGTGATGCTAGTGTTGGAAGGAATATTGATATTTAAAATATTTTCGCCAGCTTTAGGTGGAACTTGAGGTGACTTGGAAGTATTTGGCCTTGCTTGGATTTCATCCAAATCTATTTCGACCTCACTGGGGTTTTCCATTTGCATAGGATGATTCTCAACAATCTTGTACTGGTAATAAGGAGGCTGATAGATGTTTTGCAGGGAGATGCTAGGAATATTACTGGTGGGCTGAACAGTTGAGTTGTCAGTATTATTATTGATTTTTGTAGATCCAGCAGGATTGTCCGCAGAGGCATCAGTGTGAGAGTGAGCAGTGGAAATGCCAGTGCCAGTGTCTGAAGTGAAAGAGGACTGGGCGGAATGGGGAGGAATGGGAGGGTTGGTGGTAGAGGGGGGAGGGGGAGGAGGGAAAGTGAAGTTGTTGGACATGGCAGGGACAGATTCACAGGAGCAGAGGGAGAGAGAGAGAGAGATGCTGGCTGTGAAGGCAGTGATAGAGTGTAATGTACCGAGTAGAAAGGTATGGTTAGATTGCAAATTGTAGATTGTAGATTTGATTTGCAAAGGGCCGACGAGGTGTCTGTCTCAGGAGGAGAGGAGGAGGAGGAGGAGGAGGAGGTGTCTACCGCTGTTAGACGCTGTTATAAACTATACGCACTACGGGACACACATCATATACCATATTATAGGGTGTTGCACCCCCATTTTCAAGCATGTAAACAACACAGTGTGTGTCTGTCATAGCTTATAATCGTACAGTTCGAGGCATTCCCAAGTTGGTGTAAGGGTAGACACTGCTTAACAGACAAATGATTTCCTAGAAGCTTTAGCTGTCTCCGTATGGTTACACCACCCTTACAAAAATTTACTGTTAGTTAGTACACACTATAACACACGCACTATAGTACACCCCCACCCCCCGTTTCGCAACGGTTTCTCTAAATTCCGCACTCCGTACTTTCCAACCCCGTCTTCCCATATCCGCGACATGTGCCAACGGTCCGGCGCACGAGGTCCGGCAGTGTGCGGTTGATGGATCGCCGTCCTCACCGCTCTCACCTCCGACACCCCCACCCTCGGAGGACGTGTTTTTCCGCAGTGGCTAGTGCGACTAACGCTGCTGGCGCTGCTATCGATCCTCTAATCGTACTGGGAAGCATTACCGAGATCTGTGATTACAAACACAAATTAACCCAATTTAACTGCACCACCCATCAACAACCACACCTCGCCTCAACACTTAACCGAAGTACACAGTCCATCTTCATCATCAATCCTATATATATCTCTCGCCACCCACATCTTCTGCTCTTCCACTGCTATCTCCCTCCCTTTCTTCCTTCTTTCTATTTTCCCCTAGCCGCTTGCCCCCCATCTCTAGCGCTAGCCTTGATCTCAACCTCAATATTAATATCAATTTCAATCTAAGTTTCCTGTCCATTTGCCATTCATGACCAATCTTGTTGCTCTATCCTAGCCGTATAACCAGTTTCACGCTCAGATTCACGCCCAATATCTACAATGCCTATTAACCACTCGTCGCTGTCCAACGACTCCTTCAATTTGAAATCGGTCAAGTCCCACGCTCAGCTAACGCAAACCGCAAACAATGTCAGAATCATCTCTCAGAATTTGTCCAATGCCACAATCAAGCTAAATATCAAAACCATAATGATTGTCACAAAGCCAGGCGATCATCATTTAGTAGCATTGACAAACAATCTCGTCAATTGGCTTTTGAACAACTACAGCTATCTTGTCATTTACCTAGATAGCTTTTTGCAAAAAAAAATCAAAATTACTAATCCACCTGCTAAACCAACCAAACATCAGCAGCATTCCACATCTTCTGCTAATCCTGAATCTGCCGATGCCAATGCTGCTGCTAATAATGAAAAGCAGAAACTTTCTAGGGTCAAGTATTGGTCTGCTAAAAATTTTGAATCCGATGAAACTTACAGCGATATCTTTGACTTAATTATAACTCTTGGTGGTGATGGTACTGTTTTATATGTATCTCAGCTTTTCCAAAGCATTGTGCCCCCTATACTTGCTTTCTCTCTTGGCTCCTTAGGCTTTCTAACAAACTTCAAATACAGAAACTACCAAAAGATCCTTACGAAAATTCTTAGATTGAAATATGTCAAAACAAATTTGCGATTGCGATTATCATGTCGCATTGTTGAAGCTCAAACGAAAAAAGTAGTCATGTCTAAAAAAATTTTGAATGAAATCACCATTGATAGAGGTCCTAACCCATTTTTAACCAATTTGGCTCTTTATGGTAATGATTCTCTTATCACTATGACTCAAGCTGATGGGCTTTGTATTGCCACTCCAACTGGCTCAACTGCATACTCCTTAGCCGCTGGCGGTTCTTTGGTCCATCCTTCTGTTTCTGCTATCAGTGTTACTCCAATTTGCCCTCACACCTTGTCATTTAGACCAATTATTTTGCCAGATAGCATGGAACTTAAAGTTACTATTCCAAAAGGCTCACGTTGTGAAACGTCATGGGTTTCATTTGATGGTAAATCAAGGTTTGAATTAAGCAAAAAATATTATATTGTTATCACTGCTAGCGAATATTATTTTCCAACAGTAATGAATGGCAACAATGAATATTTTGACAGTGTTAGTAATAATTTGAATTGGAATACTAGAAAACAGCAAAAACCATTGAATTTTAGTGATAATTATGATGATAAATTTTTACCAGGAGAAACAAGTGCCAGTTTGGCGGTTGATGATGAGAATGAGTTATACGTTGATGTCGGAGAAGAAGACTACTCTGTTAATGACGACCTTGAAAGTGGCAAATGGAATGGCAATAGTGACACCAGTATCAATGGAACTAATATTGAAAATGATAGTAACGGCCATGGATTTGGAACTGATAGTTTTTACCAACAAGGCGAATCAGCGACAGTTAGCGATGATGATTTTATAGAAACTCCAATTATTCCTTTTCAGGATATAAATGAAGCTTTGGAAATATTTAGTGATGAAGAACAACATGATAGTGATGAAAATGGGAAGCCTAATCAACCTCGACCGTTTTCCAAATCCATGAGCCGCTCATTATCTTCCGGAAGTTCAAAAAAAATCAGGACTAATTCTTTCACCAATTTCAATCAGATTTATCGTGACAAGCTTCAACTTGATCCTAAAAAACTTAGTAATAAGTTTAACAATCTCAAGATCAATAATGGCAGTGGTATAAGTATCGGAGTTGGTGATTTAAAGTCATCAGGTAATAGCAATGCTACCCATAAACACAGCAACATCAATAACAATTATAGTGCCACCAATTCAACACTCACCACCAACAAGCAACATCCTCATAGTACGTTAACCAATTCTAGCAAACCTGCAGTGGAAAGATCTAATAAGCCTGCACCTCTCAGTTTACACAAACCCGATAATGGCGAAACTCCTCAACAACAACACCCTCATCAAAATGATAATGCTAATGCCACTCGTTGTAGTGGAATTTTTGAATTACGTTCTCCTGGCTCATATTCTAGTAACGAATCATTATAATTGTATAACTAGCTTTTTTTATTTTATTCTTTCTCTCTTTTGGGTTTCATTTATTCATATTCGCACCACTACAATCATCATTTTCACATTTTATATATTTTTATTTAACTTTTATATTTTATTATCTATCATGCTTTGTGTTTTCTTTTGGTTTGTTAATCATTTCATTTCTACATATTTGCTTCATATCATTTTGCTTGGTTTTATTGTGCTTTTTGAATTGTTTTGCAATATTTTTTTCTATATCTTTCTTACACCTTAGCGGTTTGCGTGTTGGTCTTAATTATTGCTAACATTTGTCAAGCTGTTATATCAAATTACACCTTATGACCTTGTTATCTGTTTTCTACTGATCCTTATGGGTCATATATGTTGGCGGCCAACTCTACAAGCCGGATATTTTGAAAGCTTTGTAGATTGTTGTCAATTTTTTATTCCGGTTTTTGCCTTTTGAGGTAGTGTAAAAAGAAATAAAGAAACCAACGGTAAAGTGCAATTAGAATGGAAAAGTAACGCAAAGAACTTTATTGAATATTCTAACTGTGAAAAATTATAATCAAAGGTTGATATTATACTAATAATAACACTCGAACAAAAAATTTTTGTCTCAGCGATAAAAAGCGCCGTCAATAATGAATTATTTGAGAATCCTTTTGTCATAGTTATAGAGCCGTTTCTATTCTACACTTGTTTCTCCTTTTTACCTTTCTTTTTTACTTTTCTTTTTGCTGTTATTTTGCCAAACACAAGTTCACTAAATATGCATCATGGCAGGAAGTAGGAAGTATATTACAAAATTATGACGTCTGGGCAACAGTAGTCCGATTTTAGGGCATGAATAGTATTTATGGTATGTTATGTGTCCGGTGGCTATCTAGATAGCTAGCTTGAGCTCAGATCTCAGAGTAAAAAAAAAAAAAAATAATATCAGCGTTAGTATTAGTAGTAGCATTAGTATAAGTATAGATAATGATAGAAGAAGGATTATTAAAGGAGGTGAAAATAAAAAATTAGTAAAAAAAATCAAAAATTAGTGATTATTACTTTGACAAAATGAAACAAAAAAAAAAAAAAAA
>JXWR01000260.1_pt1 | contig 15050 bp, 7 predicted proteins | sample 315541 | NCBI WGS metagenome assembly JXWR01 (sample SAMN03273951, study PRJNA271842) | soil metagenome | isolation source: rice field ambient CO2 | place: India: CRRI Experimental farm Cuttack,Odisha-753006 | collected 2013-12-17
ACTGGATTGTCTTTTTTGGCGCTACTCGAAACTATCCACCAGCTACAGGCTTAAACTATACTGCAGGATTTATTGTTGGTTTCATTTTCAACTATCTCATAAAAAAAAAATGGAGTGCATGGTGGCTAAAGTATAACTTTGTCTTATCCTGCGCTTTGGACGTTGGTGTCGCAATATCTGGTATTGTAATTTTTTTCTGTCTCAGCTACCCTGGAGCAAGTTTAAACTGGTGGGGCAACAGCGTATATAAGAACAATGCAGATGGTAGGCTAACTCCATATCTCCAAATGCCCAGCAAAGGATATTTTGGTCCAGATAGTTGGTCTTGATTGATGCAACTAATCGCAGGAGATTGTTTCAGATTATTTGGCTATTAAAATGTTGTGGCATTATTGTTCATAAAACATTGTGTTTTAACTTATATATATTTTTACAAATGCTTTTTTAGAAAACGTTTTATTACGCAAATAATCTCAAGTTAGGAAATTTAGAATAGGTATACATAACGCATAAAAAATATTTCATGCCAAAAAAAAATTAATAAAATGAAAAAAAAACTCAGGGGCAGGAAGGTCGCCAGAAAGTTTGGCAAGAATTAGAAACGTTTGGAGTAGAAGCAATAAAATAATTTTTAGAATAAAGGGTGATACAAAAAAATTTTCTGTCAATCATTTTAGATGAAAAGCACTGGAATTACTAAAGCAACAGCAGCTTGAGCGATCAAAATACCTTTGTTGGAGTTACTAAAGTCAACTAACTTAAAAGCACCACTGCTGGAGTTCACTGCTGGAACAGAAGTAGTGTTTCCTGCAGAACTGCTTTCAGATACATCTCTTGGCAAGATGCTGACAAGTCCATCGACAACATCGACAACATCGGTAACGGCACCACCGACGAGAGAGGTAACACCGTCAACAATAATACCAACATCAGTCAATGCACCGTCAACAATGTGGGTAACACCACCAATAACAGTAGTGAGTCCGTGAATCAAATCTCTTTTTGGCAAGATGCTGACAAGTCCATCAACAACATCGACAACATCGGTAACTGCACCGCCGACGAGAGAGGTAACACCGTCAACAATAATACCAACATCAGTCAATGCACCATCAACAATATGTGTAGCACCACCAATTACAGTAGTAAGCCCATTTACCAAATCTCTTTTTTCTTCTCTTGGCAAGATGCTGACAACTCCGTCTACAACATCAACGACGTCAGTAACAGCTCCACCAACAAGAGAAGTAACACCGTCTGCAATAATTCCAACATCCGTTAAAGCACCATCAACAACGTGGGTAGCACCACCAATAACAGTGGTGAGACCATTGAGTAGATCTCTTTTTTCTTCAGCTGGCTGTAATTTTTCGTCATTGATTGGAATAGAAGCTGCTGTTTGAAAAGCAAAAGCTGCAAAAAATAGTCTTGATACCAACATTTTATCAAATATAGTGATACACAGTCAAAACAGCTACTAGAACAAGTAAAATTGAATATAGAGAAGAAAAGAAATTTGCAAAGAAGAAAGTCGACTAAGGTTTCTGTGAAGAATATTGTTACAAAAGATTTCAATTAAAAAAGGCAGCAGGATGGGTAGTGTTGATGCTTTTATATTTTTCATCTTTGTAATTTTCCAGATCACTAATAAAGGTGTATGGAAAACACTGGGATTACGCAGCAATAATAAAGATGCATGTCTAAAGAATAGTTTGTTAGAATTGGCAGCAACATGCGTTTATCTGTGCATGTTTTTCTGTCGAACGCAGCTGTGACAGGGAACATACATACTGCCTAGAGTGCTAATCTGCTCTAAAATAAACAAGCGAACCTTATTTCTAGCTGCTACTTCTTGCATAGTGCGTCTGTGCCCAGTTCGCCTGGAAATGGTGCAGGAACGGTAATCTCTTTTTGAACTGAGGAGTGTCTATCACTCAATAAGCCAATAGAAAACCTTTGAGGTCAAATGATGTAATAAAATTAGCGGATTCTTAACTTCTATAGAAATACTTTGAGGAATTATGCACACATCTTGATTTGAATGTCACGCTTAGAATGTTCAGCTCGGGTTGCCTAGAAGGCAGTCGAAGTCAAAATACGATATTACTGGAAGGCGCATTTTTGAATTAATATTGCGTGCTACTGTGTGTATCCGAAGGCGCATTTAAATGACTTCTTTACAATATTTTTTCTGCTTTTCAAATCTTTGCATTTGGTCTCTATATACTACTGGTTACCTAAAAATTTGTTTGTTTACTCTGCTTTTACAAATGGTGGCTTTCAGTGTTTGCATCATAGTGTACTTATCAAAATCACCGAGTGTTCTCAATTAAGCAGAACTACAGCATATATGAAATTAGAACCAGTTATCTTACAGATTACGTTTTGCAATTTTTATGGCATTGGTGCGGTTTAAAAAAATGGAAAATGTATATCTATAGATTACTCTCTTCTAATAGCAGGCCGCAAAGGCGGTCTTGCTGCGCATAAACAATAAAACCAAAGTCGTGTCGGTTAAAACTGTCTATTATGCAGTAGATAATGTAAGTGAAATGTTTTATCGTTAGGATCTGTCTGTGAAAAACAAGAAAGATAAACGGAAATGTCTGTTTATCTATTATTGATCAGAAACTGTTATTGGCTGCCTGGCTATATATTTGGAATTTCATTATAGTTTTTGATCCTCAACTGATAAGGATGAAATCCGACACACAAAAAAAAAGCCAAGGTAGACACACTTGTAGCTTTTATTAATATAGCGCCCTTTAACATTACCGACTGAGAGCTAATCTGATGGTAGTGTTGTTAATAGAAGCAAATGTTTTCCCGTTAATTTCTACTTGTTTTTTTTTTTTAAAAAAAAATTATTAGCTAGATGCTCTAGCCTTCTCTTCAATATAAATCGACCCCGCGTTCAAACTAACCTGTGTTTATTTGCAATCCAACGTGTGAAAGAGAAATTGTATCTAAAGCTGTCTACATTTGATATACAGCATTAATGTACGTCTATGCCTTTATTCTTAAGCTTTCTAGACAAACGGTTAGCAGACGCATCATAGCGCACAGTACCTGCGAAACTTTAAACGCTTATTTTCATATTTGTACTGCATTAATGAAAATAAAATACAGTAAAAATGGTAGCTAAACGCTATGCAAATGTAGCGCAACCAGCTGGTGTGTGTTACGGTGGCTATTGTTTGGAGCTATTGAACAGTGCTTTTAGTATTCATTTCGATCTAAAATATGCAGGTGGTGACTTGTAACTTTTGCTCTGTAATCGGTACATTGGCTTATTTTTTTTTTTTCGGAAAGTATCAACCTTCGTTCAGTAAAAAGACTTCCGAATAAGAAAATTCTAGTTATATCCATTATTTTTCACTTAGGTCCTCATATATATACACAAACAATGAGAGTGATAATAGTAATCACTCCTTAATAGATTAAGAAAGCCCGAAATTTTCCAGTAAATTTTGTTGCAATATATCTTCGAACATCAAGATGACACTTCCGTGTCAACTGACAATATGTGTCGCAATATTGATTGACATGCATTTACATGAACTTGAAATACATGCCAGCCGACGAATAAGACACCCACTTTGTCAAAGCATATTTTTAAAATTAGTTATTTAAAACTTTTGGCATGGTTACAAAAGGTTTTAGTTATTGTAGTAAGAAAGTTTGATAGAAACATACGAGAGCTCGAGAGTCATGATTTTTACTAAAGTATTCTGATTGATTCAAAAATACATACAAATGGTCCCTAAAAATTAGTCTAATACTGAATTACTTGTTTGAATTGATGCGATACTTAAGACATAATGCATTCCGCTACATTGTGAAATTCTTGAATATTTCAGAGGATTGCTCGAAGATATTTGGCGGCAAAAATTAAGTATCTTGCTTTTTGCAAAAATAGAAGCACATGGTTTGATTTTGAATTTAGGTCAAATTCAATGCTCTGTCGTAAGGGCAAGCTTCTGAGGGGTGGACCACCGAGGTTTTAAGTTTCTTCTAGATTCACAGCCAATCAGCTGCGAAGGCTTTGACTGATAATGCTAAACATTCCTTCAATATTCAAAAAAGCTTTAATGCTATGTCTCTTTTTGGCAAGGTGAATTTTTCGCATTATTGAAAATATTGTTGCTGGCTATTGATGTACATCTAAAAGATACTGCAGTGTCAACATTAACAGAAAGTTATTTTTTGGGCGCGAAGCAGATTGTTACACTTCAAGCTGGATACGCCGGCAAATCATTTCCCTTTGTCTAAAGAATAAATAATACAAAGCAAATTAATCGCATCATCATAGTTGTATGTAGCTAATTAAAGCTGATCGATATGATCAGCGCTCCAAACTGGGCATGCACATTAATTGGCAGGGCAGGGAACAGAATGAAAAAAATGAAACATAAGCCACAAGGCCTTAGGGCGTATACGTTAAAGCATTAATGTTTACCATAACTCACACAAAAATTGGAAGGTACAGTTACTGAAAAACAAACCTGAAAATATCGCGTTTTAGACTTGAGACTTTCTTATTTGTCAAATTTTACCCCTTTTCTTTTGTAGTTTTCTTTCAGAGCTAAACATCCAGCTTTAATTAATTTATCTAGAGATCTTCAACACATTTAACATGATCGATCTAATTGTTGGCTTTCCAGGTTCCCAAAATGAAGTTATCTTCATACAATTAACATTCAAATCCCATCCTCTCAATTTATTAACTTATACAAGATTAAACGAAAGATCCATAGGATCAAGATTTCTTTGGAACAATTCCAAACGTTAGCATAGTTTCAATTAATTAAACTATATATAAATCCTTTAGATTCAAAACCGCGTCTAAAAATTTACAATTTTCTGACCATTAAATCTGAGAAAAAGAGGGCGGTTTTTTTTTCTGATCAATGTTTGCTATCAAAGGGTGGTTTGGTATCACCGAAAAGGTTATGACAATTTGCCCTGTTTGTCAATAGCGATTTGCGGCTCTGTAGTAAAACTTAGGTTAGCTGTATGGATATTGCGTGTCTTAAAATATGAGTGCAGCGCTCATCTATATGGACACAACTCTAATAGCGCGTCCATTTTTGACGAGTGGCCGCTTTTTGTCGAATATTTGATTAACAGTAATTGAGGCACATAAATAGCTTTGGAAAGCGTTTCGTTGATTGCTAATTGGTTGGTTCTTTTAATAACAGACTACCTCCACGAAAGCAAATTTCTCTGTTTTCAAGTTACAAGTTAGGCTACTGCAAAACATGCTGTACTTACTTTTTGAATAAAATTTACTTAGATTTACATTCCTACAGGTAAATTAAATCGCCAAGCAAATCTATTATTTTAAGGCTTGCCAATGTTCTTCTTTAAACGATCTTGTTCCTGCCTTCATCAAAGGGTGTTTTCCCACGGGCTTGGACTTGGTACTGCTTAGCTGCAGAGCATACCTATTGTGTGTTTATATTGTTTTTGTAAAAGCTTTCTTTTAGGTTATTTTTGGACAAAGATTTGCTGAATTTGGTATGCAAGAAGCTACTCCCTGTTTTTGTGTGTTTTTGTAGATACCAGCAACAAAGATCTGTTAAACCCAACCACGAATAATATTGGCCGACCTTTGGAGTTATGTAAGACTTGGACCGTCTTGAATAGTATAGCACTTGTGTGCCGAATATGCCACCACGCTTGAGTCAAATACTTTTCTCTGTCTACAAGAGACAGCCTTGGTTTCGGAAAAAAAAAATAAAATAAAATAAAATAAAATAAAATAAAATAAAATAGCTATTCAGCCCAGTTTACTGCCATTAGCACAGAAAAAATTGTTATAGGCACGAAGGTCAGTTCTTTGTAAAACGTTCATTCCCTGTGGCTGGTAAAGCTTGGGACATGCATTTACTTATTCATTTTTATATCCCAAATCGATAAAAAGATTTACAAGTATATTAAAATTATTATTAAATAACAAAATAAATTTTTGCGTCAAAGCGTTATTAATAGTCTAACGTTTCAAATTATTGAGCTGCTGTTCAACTTCCTCGATGTCCTTGCTGGCAACATTTTTCAAATCAGAAATCTCTTTCTTCAAAGCTTCGAGTTTTTTGTGGGCAACTTCAATTTCAAAAGCTCTGTCATCGTGGACTAAAGAAGTTCTATCGCCAGAAACAACTCGTCTATCACCATTTTCCTCATCGTTATCCTTCTCAGCTTCAGATGCTGATACATTTCGTTCCCTTTGTTGCTCAGCTTCCTCTTCTTCTGGAGTGTTGGTTGGTGGTGCAGTATTAGCCCCCTGTGAACTTAACAACTCATACAAAAATGAATTTTCGTTGCTGAACAAGTCGTTAAAAGACCCCGTTTCCACCATCTTACCATTTTTGAGTACAACTATTCTAGTAGCCGACTTGATTGTTGATACTCTGTGAGCGATGGAAATAGTGGTTAAACCTTCGTTATTTCTCTTGTTAATTGTTCTAGTAATTGCGTTTTCTGATTCAGAATCCAATGCGCTGGTAGCTTCATCTAAGATCAATATTTTAGGACGAAGTATTAAGGCACGGGCTAATGCGATTCTTTGTTTTTGACCACCAGATAATTGTGTGCCTCTAGGACCGATTACGGTTTGAATACCGCTTGGAAAGGTTGACAAAAACTTGTTGCAGTTTGATAACTCAATCACTCTATTCACATCTTCTTTAGTAGCATTGAGGTTACCGTACTTGATGTTTTCTTCGATAGTACCACTAAACAATAATGGTTCTTGTTGAACCACGCCAATAATTCTTCTGTAGTTTTTCAAATTGTATTTTTTGATATTGACACCATCTAGTCTGACGGCACCCTCCACTGGGTCATAGAATCTAAGCAAAAGATGCATGATTGTACTTTTACCGGAACCACTAGGTCCCACTATACAAATATGCTCACCTGGTTTTATTGTAAAATCTAATTCGTTGAAAACTGAAGCATGTGGTCTTGTTGGATAAAAAAATTTGATGTTATCAAATGTTAACTCACCCCTTAGTAGCTTCGGGTCAATCTTCATTCCCTTTGTTGAAGGAATCAAAGGTTTTCTATCATTCAATTCAAAAACTCTTGAGGCAGCACCAAGTCCCTTCATCAACTCAGAGTAGAAATTAGATACCCCAAACATTGAAGAGCCTGTGTATACTGCATACATCATAAACGAAGTTAAATCACCCACAGTAATTTCGCCATTTCTTACCATTGACGTTCCCAAACTTAAAAGTAACAAGAGAGCGCAATTGCCAACAAAACCGGTTGACCCAAAAAATAAACCGGTGTACTTCGCATCCATGAATCCCACGTCGAAAACTTTTCTAACTTGCTTTGAAAAACTGTGTATTTCAGAGCGTTCACCATTAAAACTTTGAATTGTCTTTGTGGATGACAAACTCTCCTCTGCGGCTTTGGTTAATGTACCAATCTCCTCTTGTAACTTTTTGGATATACTGCGTACTTTTTTACCATAAAGCACAGCACCTAAAGCCAATGGAGGTCCCAATAACATCAAGTATCCAGTAAGTTTCAAAGAAACCAAGCACATCATTGATAAACCTACTGCACCGCTGATAACGGCTCTTATACCATCAGACAAATTTTGAGTCACTGATCTGGTAATAATAGAAGAATCATTAGTCAAACGAGAAATTAAATCACCGACTTTGTTGTAGTCCAAAAAAACAGCATCTTGCTCTAAAGACTTTTTCAAAATTCTGACCCTAAGTCTAGCAATAACACGTTCGCCAATAGCTTTCAACAAAATAATTCGAGATCCATTAGCAACAGCACCAAAGAGGAAAACCCCACCCAAGGTGACGAAAAAAGCAGTGAAAGAAAGTCCAAAAATTTTGACAGCGCTGACATCCTGATCAACTAAAGAGCCTTCGCTTTTGAACGAAGAGAAAAAGTCACCAAATAACCCAGAGTCGCCTGGTTCATCATTAGATTTCTCATCTTTTGCATCGTCGCCTTTCTTTACATTCCCAGTATCAAGAAGCTTACCAATGATCATTGGCAATGACATACTGATGGCTGAGGATATCACTAAGAAAAAAAAGGCAAGAATTAAGAGTTTGAGTTCTGGTTTAGCAAGTAGAAACAATTTTTGCAAAGACTCTAGATCTGGATAGTTCGATTTGAAGTCTGCATTTCTAGTGCTAAGCTTGAAATTTGAAGCATTGGTAATATAGTCAACGCTGGGATTTTTGTTTTCTGTATTGTTTTTAGACATTTCCTTTGATTCAGTATTATTCTGGTTGTGTTGCTTTTTCTGCTGCTGCTGCTGCTGCTGCTGCTGCTGCGTTGAATCTTGATCTAAAGTCCTGGATGCATATCTCTGTGAAAAATATCTGACGTTTGGGCCGAGTTTACCAGTACTACGCACTGGTGAGCTTCCAAAGCAAGCAACAGAAAATAAGATATTTATGTTTGTTTGTGAAAAAAGAGAGTTTTTAGATGGTACTGGAGAATGAAATGCTCTAAAGCTAAACCTCTGAGGTCTGATGAGACATTGCTTAGGATGAAGTATTGTATTAAGTAAAAGCAACGGCGATCGACAATTTGCACCTCCTGTTAGTTTTCCCTTGAGTGAGAGAAACATGACGCAATAAGGAAAGAGCAAAAAAATGCAAAAAAGAGCAATTTAAACAGGAAATTTATCTAAGGGATATTGAATTGTATGAATATTAAATATTGAGTACTAAATGCTAAGTATATGAGTATGTTGTTTAAGGCCTCAAGCTGAGAACCATTCACAAGATGGAAACGATCAATGGAACGTGGCGGCGAGTTGGAGGCCAGGAAAAGCAATTGGGAGTAAACTCTTATGTGTGGACTAGTCCTCGTGGTTCTAGTATGGCAGCAACAGAGTATAAAATGCGCTGGTGGGTGGTGTTCAAGTGGTGGCAGCACTAGCTGTTCTGGTGACGATGTCTGCTCCACTAGGCTCAGCAACTGCTAATTCGTTTAGTATTTTCGCTCGTTGTCGCTTTGACCGCGCTCGCCACAGCGTGTGACTGTTGCGTGGATATGCATAACTCCATTAGTGTGGTATATTAGTCCGAGGAATATAGCCGGAAGGATCATTGGTACTATGGACACAGTGCTGCTGTCTCGAGCGATATTCCAGAAACTTATTGGAGCATATTGGTATAATGAATGCATTGGTATAGGCACATTCTTACGGCTTTCTATTTGCTAACTTGAAGTTGTAAACGAGAAATAAATACTCGGACTGGAAACGCAATTGTGGCTCGAGGAATCTGCAGATTAAAACTCCGTTGGAAATTGCGATTTGACAGATCACTGAAGTTGTTAAGATAGACCTTGCTCATTAAGTAGCAAAGCAGGTCAAAAAGCATTGAAGGTAAGGCTCTACCAAGCGTTCCCGTCTATTTCTAGTAACAAAATTGCTCTCAAGCACCCTCTTGTCCTCATCTTATCTTTCGGAATTTTCCGCAGCGCTTTCGCATCGCCTTCCTATTGTGGCAAGTGCGTGAATTGCCGCTTTATCTGATAACAACATTAATACCTTATATAAACACTAGTTATTTGCAGTTCATTTCCTATACTTTGGAGACACTTTCTACCCCATAAATTTACTCATAATATCCAATTACAATAATGGCCAATCCAAATGTTCTTTTAATCGGTACTGGTGGGGTAGGCACCATCGTTGCCTACGGGATTCATTATGCTGGTAGGGCAAATCTATCGGTGGTGGTGCGCCGTGACTACAAAAAAGTTCTTAGCACTGGCTGGGAGATCCACTCAGTCGATTATGGTGATATAAACGGTTGGAAGCCTCAAAAAGTCTATCCTGATATTGAAACGGCTGCCAAAGAATCAAATGGTGAAGTTTTTGACTTTGTTGTAGTTACTACAAAAAATTTGCCAGATATTTCCAAGGTAGAAGATTTGGTTGAACCAGTGGTGACCCCAGAGAAGACTACAGTGGTGTTGATGCAAAATGGGTTTGATCTTGGTCGCCCTTTTGCTGTGAAATATCCAAAGAATGTTTGCGTTTCTGGAGTTTCTCATATTGGTTCCAGAAACATTAATGGTGTTATTACCCAAACCCAAAACGACAAGAGCTTGGTGAGCTACTTCAACAATCCCAATCTCCCGAAAGAAATACTTGAGGCAAAAACAAAAGAATTTATTTCCATATACAGCAATGACAAAAATAACTGCACATACTTCCCGGATGCCAAATGGTATAGATACAGGAAGCTAGTTTACAACGCGACCTTGAATACTGTGTGCGCTTTGACTGGTATTGATACTGGCAGATTGGAACTCTCAGGGGGATTAGAAAGCATTTCCATTCCCGCAATGAAGGAGGTGATTGCAGTAGCAAAAGCAGATGGTGTGAGCTTGCCACGGGACGTTATCAACCTTGTTGTTCATTCTGATGATGGTGATTGGTATGAACCATCAATGAGAATTGATGTAAAGAAGGGAAACCCAATTGAATTAGAAGTAATCTTGGGAAATTTATTAGTTGTTGCTAAAGAGCTCAGTGTTCCAACTCCGACTCTTTCTCTTTTGTATGAATTACTCAAAGTTGTGCAATTCAAGTTAAAAGAGAATAAAGGTCTTTTCTCTTTGCCGGAAAAGAGACCTATTTCGGATAAGTTTTACTGCTGATGCGTTAATTGCTCTAATCGACTATATAAATATTCGTATAGACCTTTTTTATGTTGTAATCCATTTTATGCTATGCATGCAGACTTCCATTTAAAAGGCCATTTCTATGCCAACATTGAAGGTGAACTACTTCTCCAATTGACTACTATAACTATCAACAAACAATTTGCTGGACTCTTTTTAATGTTCGGCTTTAAGCTGAATCTTCATTTGTATGTGAGCTGAAAGATTTATAAATATAAACAGTGACTCCTGATTTTTGCAAATTAGCGACGCACATGACCCAAAGTTTCGATTCACGGAAATCATCGCCGATAGGAAAAAAATAAAAACAATAGAAAAAATATGAGGCAAAGTCAAAAGCATGGACACGCTGCTAGATCGATCCAGCTCTGATGCCAGACTGCCACTTTACCTTATTGGAAATATTCCAAAAATAATGCTTTCAAAGAAACTTCTAAGGGCCCTTATATACGTAGTGGCAGGAATAGTATCCTTGGCTGCTTTGTTTTCATATCACGGGACTCGTTTTACAGATCATCCAAATGAAGACTTGGTCATTGGAGATATCGTTAGCAAAGAGGAATCCCCATTCTATATAGTGGACATTGCTTTCAAAAAATGCTGGCGAAGTAGTTCCAGTTGTGGTATCACTGATAACGACACAAAAAATTCCCCTAATGTTAAGTGGGTCCGGATTACCAAGAACTTGCACATGAAAAATAAGCTTCGATGGAATTTTGATTTATACAATTATTACTTGTTTTTGAAACTTGTTGATTCTGAAAAGCTAAAAAGTGATGAATACCTTTACGAGCATTATAACAAAAAGAATAAGTTTATTAGTCAGATATCTGTATATCTGGAATCTAAAATTAGCAATAAAGACCAAATTCCAGATCGGATTATTCATGAATTCAATAATAAAGGGGAACCATTTTCAGAGATGATTATGCAGAATTTTGAATACACCAAAAACAAACTTTTGTCATTTACACTAGATTCACATTCAAATGAGAAAAGAGCTGAGAAAGGCGAAGATTTAAAGATCCCATCATTGAAACAAGTCGCTGACCTAGGCTGGGTTCAAAAAAATCACGGTTTATGGGTCAAGTTTGACACATTTGACCAAACCAATAGTCTTCAAAAAATTAATATTCTTTTTGGTGAAGACGCAGTGGACCCACGTCCTGACTGGTACATGATACAAAATCCATTGCAAGTGTCCCAGCAGACATATAAATCATTCATTACTCTCTCAAATAAAAAACTAGCTCAACGTCTTACCAAGAATTTTAGCAAAAAGCCAATTTTAAAAATTCATCCAGATGGAAAGTATAAAATTTTGCAAGTGGCAGATTTGCATTTCAGCAATGGTTATGGTGAGTGCAGAGATCCATTTCCAGCAGAAACAGCGAAAGATTGCAAAGCCGATCCAAGAAGCTTGCAATTTATTCGCCAAGTGCTTGATATGGAAAGACCAGATCTTGTTATATTGACTGGCGATCAAATATTTGGTGAAACTTCACCTGATGCATTCTCTTCTTTACTTAAAGCAGTAGCAATTTTTATCGAGTACAAGATCCCATACGCTACTAATCTTGGTAATCATGATGATGAAAGCAGTTTAACAAGACAGCAGGTAATGGAAATTACTGCTTCGTTGCCATATTCTTTATCGCAACTTGGTCCAGAAGACGTTTCTGGTATTGGCAATTATTATCTTACTATTCAAGGACCAAAATCCAGTAATCCAGCAGTGCTGTTGTGGTTCTTGGATACTCACAAATATTCACCAACTCCAAAAACTAATCCAGGTTATGACTGGATTAAAGAAAACCAACTTGAATGGCTAGAGAATGAGTATATGGATCTCAGTCCACTGATTGCTAGTTACTCGCATATCCATTTATCAATGGCATTTTTCCACATTCCATTACCAGAATACCGTAATGTTAAAGAAAATAATGTTGTTGGATCTTACAAAGAAGGTGTCACTGCTTCGTCATATAACACTGGAGCAAGAAGTGTGCTTGCCAAACTTGGTGTTAGCGTGGTATCTGTAGGCCATGATCATTGTAATGATTACTGCTTGTTTGACTCTTTAGATGGAGAAATTGGTCATAAAAACAAAGACTTGTGGTTATGTTACGCAGGTGCAGCTGGTGAAGGTGGTTATGGCGGGTACGGAGGTACTGCTAGAAGAGTAAGAGTTTTCGAAATTGATACTAATAGTAACAGCATCTTTAGTTGGAAAAGAGTAGAAACCAATGCAAATGATGTATTGGATAAACAGACATTAGTGGACGGTGGTCATGCAAAGCTTTGATGTTATTTTGATTTTGTTGTTCCTTTTTTATTTTCATTTTGATTTTTTTTGTATACGCTACTTTTTTTTGTGTGTGTGTTTTGTGTGCTGTCATCTTATAGTTATTATTCATGATTTCCATGTTGTCATCTTCTTCTGCTTCTTCATTAAAATGTTTACGATCAAGTTTAACAATATTGTTTTGAAAATACATAGTTCGCTTGTTGATATCTCTGCTATTTATATGAATACTATGAACCTATTTACAAGTTACAGTTTTCCTATTTAAGTGACACTCACTAAATTATTCAAGTCTTCCTCATGACACTTTCTATCAATGATTTCGATATCCTCAACACTATGCACCAAGATTCTATCATTATTTAAACCCAACTCAAAAATGAAAATCCCACTAATTACTCTTTCAAAATCACCATTATTACCATTATTGTCAAACAGAGAGCTTTGTGAAGGTGACAGCGACTTGTTCAAGTAATTCAGTTTCCTCACGAATAGACCATTAAGAGTATCATTTAAATTGCTAAAATTCAACTTTTCGTATTCTTTTTCATTGCAAATCTTATTGGAAACTGCATATTTACCCAACTTAGCATTAGCTGTACCGAATTTGCTATTGTAATCCTGAGCTGTCTGGCTATTACTATTACTGACACTGCCACTATCATTAACTAAATGGTCACAGCTCTCAGAGCAAGTACTCCACTTGACAATAATCTTATAGGTCCAAGGGAAAAGACTATACTTGTGGTACATAATTTTTTTCTCCATATTGCTCAAATCATGAAACATAGGGATCTTATCAAGCAATTCTTTCTCTAGCTCTTCTTGCAATGCTGCATTTTCAAAAAATCTTACATCATTGATCTTCACACTAGGCTCTTCCACATGAATGCTAGTAACATGAAATTTGACTTTTGGATTTAGCATGAAGTTAGTAAGCATTAATCTAAGAGTTTTCATCACCGTGAAGTATGGGTACCGGCCCTTAATCACCGGGATGTATGTATGTGTATGCGGACATATTCTAAGGATCACATTTTTAGAAAGTAATTTTTCGGGTATTGATTCATTTAGCAAATTAGGAATGATTCGGGTTAGCTCTTCAATAGTATTAGACAAGTTAATTAATTTGTTTTGTTTTTGTTTTTGCTTCATATTATCTTCACGGTTACTATTTTCTTTTTCTGATTGTGATTGCGTCTTAAGGCATCCTCGAAGATCAATATTATTAGATGAAGTGGTAGTTATTTTGGCTTCTACTAGCTTTTGTAGATCATGAATGTAAAAAGATCCGGTAGTTGTATTTCTGGAAAAGCACACAGGCAATTCTTCTGTTCTTAGAGACACTGCTTGATTTTGAACATGATGATGATATTGCTGTTGCTGATGTTTTTGACGATGTTGTTGCTTCTGCTTCTTTCCGGTGGTATGGGTCCAGCCCAAGCTGTCATTGTTCATGAAGAACCGCTGTTGCAGGTATAGCAGAGACTTTTTACTCAATAAGCAACAATCATCATGGTTATTATAATGTATACTTCTTGTAAAGCTTGATAGATGCAATGTTCTTCTATTTTGCTGATTAGTTATCGCTTTCAAAAACACTACTATGCTTTCGGGACTATTCTGTGATATTTTTGATTTTGAAATTCTTGGTATCGGAGCAAACATAATTATTGGTACTAGACCGCTATCTTCATCGCTTATAGTGCCAAATACTGTTGCTTTCAATGATTGTGAAGTGGTGGAGGCGACTGAATGATATAAGGTTCTGATAGTAGTCGATGTAAGTTTGATATAAGCTGGTGTGAAAGAAGGTGCTCATCTAGTTTGTTGCTGCGAAATGTTTTGCTTTTTGTTTTGTTTTGTTTTAGTTTTATGCAGTTACAGATGTTATTCTTTTCAATAATTTTAGATGAGAATGGCTGTTGAACAGGGGTAAAATCACGTTTCAAAAACAGATTTTAAGTTTCTAGGCGACCAATCGTAGTTTTAAGTTGCCCTTGCATCGCCGCGACTTATTGGGGTACTTCTGGTAACTGTTGAGAACCTTTGGGAA
>JXWR01003041.1_pt1 | contig 14989 bp, 7 predicted proteins | sample 315541 | NCBI WGS metagenome assembly JXWR01 (sample SAMN03273951, study PRJNA271842) | soil metagenome | isolation source: rice field ambient CO2 | place: India: CRRI Experimental farm Cuttack,Odisha-753006 | collected 2013-12-17
AAAACCAATTATCAAATTGGTTTTTTAAGAAGTTGTATGTTTTTTCCTTTTTTCAAGGGTCACACATATATATCTTGATATTTGTGTTATAGTGTCTCTTATTATATGTCTACTTTATCTGTTTTTACTATGCTTTAAACAATCTCTCAAACAATATCTTGTAAAGTTATTTCAATTAAGTAATCAAAAGTTTCTCCATGGACCATGATTTTTCGGATAAATTGCGCTTCATACCTTCCCCTCTTTATTTAAACTGTTCAACATGAGCACCCTCTATATGGCTATATGCTAACACAATGGTCCAACTTTCAAAGAAGATAGAAAGCAATTATTCTAAGCTAAGTGTATATAGACTAGTCTAATCCATATTCTATAGAATTGATAAAAGTCATTAATGCAGTATTATGCGCCACCACGCAGCAGGAAATCACCACGAGCGGGCGATAAGAGATTGGACCCAAGAAAATTGATTAATCGATTAACTGGTTAATTAGCGAAGAAAGCATAGGAAGATCTTCTTTGGCCTCGGACGAGAGATCTGAAACCTGAAATCTGCAATTAATGACAGCGAACTAATCAACCGCAACCTTCATTGCTATAACTACGATTTTTGTTGTTTGGATAAAGCAATTTAAGTACTATATTAGATTGATTCTAGAGACTGATTCGTTTTTTCTTTTCTTTGCTTTTTGCTTTCTGCTTCTCTGTTTCTCAGTAATAAGTTTGAAGAGCGATTGCGACCATATAGATATAATACCCACTACAGGCTCGCCATTTTCTGGCTTACAATTGTTATCAATATAGTATACTATCATCAACATTACAGCACCTATCATTAGATATAATCAAAGAAGTGTTCTAATATCTTGATAAATGTTTCATTTTCAAGTCAGCAGCACCAAAAGAGCCTTCCAGGTTTTCAGTGCCATCTTTTGGTGTTTATTTGCTGCGGGCCCATTATTTGGATTTGCCGCATTGAAGCCATATCTCATCAAAGAGCACGTTTATGAAAATATTTGCTACGATACTAGCATCGGAAATGACAACAACCACACTAACAGCACTGCTTTATTATACCAAGTCAGCAATTTTGTCAATTTGTATTCAGCGCAAACAGGGAAAAATGCTGGAGTAGTATCGCCAAAATGTGCTGAGCAAGATATGAGACTCAACTTGATCTTCACTGTTTGTGCAGTACTTACAAATATTTCAGCATTGCCAATTGGATACTTGTTGGATAACTTTGGTCCCAAAGTTTGTGGATTGGTTGGTGGATCCTTTATCTTCACTGGTACGGTGATTTTGATCAATACTAATCGCTTTGTTGCTGAGTCTGCTACAGATGCTTCAGCGTCATTATCATTATCAACTACCAGCTCAGTCGATCCATTTTTAATCGGATATGGTCTTATTTCTCTTGGCGGCCCATTCACTTTCATTTCCTCTTTCCATTTATCTAACGCATTTCCTAAATATTCAGGCACAATATTAGCAGTACTCACGGGGCCTTTGATGCTTCATCCTCAGTGTTTTTGATTTATTCAACGTTAAACAAACTTATTTCTAATCAAAATTATTATTTTTCCGTTGCTGATTTTTTCAAAGTTTACTTATTCGTGCCACTTTTCATCTTTTCAGTGCAATTGTTCTTGATGCCTACAGATTCATACAAGACTGTTATTCATGGGGAAAGAAAAGCCATTGAAGAAGAAGCAGTCGCTGCTAGTACTGCTGCCGAAGCACAAGATGAACATTCAAGTAACACTAGTAATAATAATGCTAGTAATGCCAACGGAGAAGGAGAAGAAGGCCATGAAGAAGTGCAAGAGTACGTCAATGCCATTCAAGGCGAACTCAATGAACGCAGTGCTTTGTTACCAAAAAAATCGAGGAAAGCAACAGGTATGAGCAGCAGCAACAGCAGAAGATCATCACTTTCGGATTTTTTACAAGCGCCAACAAGTCAACAAGAAGCCAATCGAGAAACCGTAACCAGTGGAGGGATCTTTGGCATAATGCATGGAAAACCAATAAAGCAGCAATTTGCCAGTCTTTGGTTTTTTTTGCTTGCCATTTTTACTACGGTTCAAATGTTAAGATTGAATTATTTTATTTCTACAATAAACTCACAATACACTTATTTATTCCAATCTCATGAATTAGCTACTCAATTAAACAGAATTTTTGATATTGCATTGCCATTAGGTGGGCTAATTTCGATTCCTTTCGTTGGCTACTATTTGGATAATTTCTCGACAGTGGTGGTTACCGCAACCTTAACCAGCTTGTCACTATTCTTGGGAATTTTAGGCTTCATTCCTAAAGATTTCTCTGCTGGCGTATTGAACGTTTGTTTGTTTGTCGTTTACAGACCTTTTTTCTATACCACTATATCCGATGTTGCTGCTAAAGTGTTTGGATTCGAAACCTTTGGTATAATTTACGGTACCATGATGTCTGTTTCCGGGGTTGTTAACTTTGCTCAATCATATTTGGACAAACTTACACATACAGTGTTCCAAATGAACCCGGGCCCAATCAATTACTTGTTGGTTAGTTTGACGTTGATTTTTGGTGGATGGACCGTATTGTTCATCAAATACGAATCTGATCATTATGGTAAAGTTAAAGTGCAAGAGGCTTTACAGCACGAACGAGGGGAAGAAGAAGAAGAAAACGCTGTTGTTTGAGGTAGGTTAATTTAGCATCAATGCAGATAATCAATAACGCAGATAATAAATTATCCTGAAATATCAAAGAAAATAATAATTTCCAGGTAAGCGGTACAATAGACAAAACGACTTAGCAAATTACGATAGCAATGACCACGGTTTATGGCACGCGTGCCTTTTTCTTGATATTTTCTCTTGTACATCTTTTCCTTTTTATAAAATTTTCTCTTTTTAATTATTTTCTTTTCAAAACTCTCGACAAAATGCATCTCCGTTTCATGAATCATGCTTCCCTTGATTTGATAGTTTTTCCATCACTGTAATTTAGACCAGTCTAGAGTGAAATTTCAGTCTTTCGTAAATGCAAATAAACTTGAAATTGACGTTGCTGCAGTTTGTGAGATCGGCTCCTCCGAGGACCGCCTCTTCGGCGATGCGTTGCATGAAAGTGCATCACATAATACCCTCTTAAAATAAACTCGTTTCCCAAAACAAAATAGTTATCTTCCATCATGATGTACTATTCTGCGGTTTGCTGCATGTATAAGCAAGTTACAAGTGTGGCTGCATGATAATCCCTGGCATTGCAATACAAAACGAGCAGAAAACCAGCAAGAAAGTTTAGCCAACTTTTTAGATCTGTTGCCAAATCCAAATTCAAATCTCATGCTGGAAATAAACTTGAAACTAAATGCCTTGAAGATCGCTTTTTTTCAGAGATTTAGCCTAAGGATATAGAAAATTTTAAAAGGCAATCGCCGGAAATAGGTTTTTTCCCCTTGTTTTATTACTCATTCCAGGCAGTTGATGCGTGCATGTATATACAAAGATGAAAAACTCTTTAGAGAGTAATATACTTAAGTACTATCTGATTGTGATATATAAAGCTATGGCTGCCTTCTGGAAAATGCAACATTGCTTCAACTTATGGATTGAGTGCTTAATTTTCTGTTTGTTTTTTAGTATTTTTTTTCAACTCGACCCACTCCGTATTTGAAGTTGCGAAGTCAACAGAAAGAACTTGCTTCAATGTTGCTTCCTACTACAGTTATCACGATTTTTGCCGTGTGGTTATTATTTGCAATCAATCCAGCAAATGCCTTTACCAACTTCATTAATCTTCCAGACGGCACCCTCACCTACGGCAAAATCTGTAAAAGTTCCGAACTTAGCGGCAAATGTGAAGGTGATTTCACTCAAAATGCCCTAGCTAATAACAAACCAGTCATCAATGTTGAAATTTATGATATTCAAGCGGTTTCTGAAACAGTTTATAAAATTACTATTGAAGTGCGTACTGAGGCAACAATGTCATTTGACGCATTGAAACAACTTCGATTCACTGGTCTTTTAACTCCTAATGATTATATCTCTGGTCAAGAATACATGTATTATAAAGATGGAAACATTAAAAATATTGATGACCCTTCACATTTTGCCTTCACATTGCTTGTCACTACGGTTCCTAATGGAGACCAAGTTTGTACTCCAACATTCCAAATTCAATATGAATGGTGTGCTTGGGATACCACTACTAGCGAATGTTCTTCATGGGAATATAGTACTGATTATTGGTACTATTCCGATTGTCCAGCTTCTCAAAAGGATATTCAACCCATTTGTTGGGACAAGTTATGTGCTGAAGGATATGACCCTTCTGCTTCTACTACGCTGACTGAAGTTCAAACTGAGACCACTACATATACTGAAGAAGTTGAGGAGTCTACCTTGACAACAGTGACTTCAACGGTTACTCCAGGTGATGATGAAGGCGATGATAAAACTACTACCAGTAAAAGTGCCGCTGCTACTCCACAAACTCCAGGTGTTAGCACTCTGACTGCACAAGTTACTCCACAAACTCCAGGTGTTAGCACTCTGACTGTACAAGTTACTCCACAAACTCCAGGTGTTAGCACTCTGACTGCACAAGGTACTCCACAAACTCCAGGTGTTAGCACTCTGACTGCACAAAATAGTCCGGCTACTCCTGAGGTATCCACCTTTAGTTGGAAGACCACAGTTGTAACATTAACGGAAAGTGATATAACTATAACTAGCACATTTGGAACCTCTGTTCAAGCTATTGCACCAATTGAAACTCTTGAAATTTTTGAAGAAGAAGAATTTGAGTCCGAAATTACGCTCACCACCGAAGTTGAAACTGAGTCTACGTTTGTGACAACTGAAACCATAAAGACTGAAGTTCTGAGCACATCAACCACATTAGCTACAGTGGAAACAGAATCTAGCTTGGTTACTATCAGCACTACCGAAACTGCTGAAATTGTCACCACTATTACCACAGGAGAATCGACTTTTGTGACAACAGAGACTGACGAAACTACAATCAACGGTACCCCAACAACTATCTCTAATGAAGAAATAATATCTAGTTTGGAAACTTTCAGCACCACAGTGACCGAAGTTGAAGTTCCAAAGTCCACCGTAACTACTGATTTTACCACTGAATTTACTTGGCTAACTACTAATACTGAAGAAACGACCATTCTGGGTACCCCAACTACAATAGTCACAGTTGAAGCTGAATCTTCATTTGAAACAGTGCTGACCACATTCACTGAAGGGGAACTTGAAGAGTTACCATATGTGACTACATACACTACAGAAGTGCCAGAATATACTGATGAGGTCTTTACTCTTGTCACAACAATCAGTGATGAGATAATTGTTTCATCTTACACTACTTTAATTGGAAACAACAATAACAATGGTCAACTGCAAGGAATCGAAAAGCCTCAAGTTACCGTTTCTGGTGGCTCTACTTTTACTATTGATGCAGAAGCAATAACTACAGTCACGTCTACTTCGGAATATACTGCTGTTAATACTTGGGTCAATACAGACACCATTGAGTCTACACTTCCTAATAATGGTGGAATTACCATTATTGTTACTGAAACAACTAACACAGTGGTTGAAACTGAGCAAACAGTCGTTACTTTGACTCAAGGTGGTGATAATGGTGGCAATACTGTCGTCTTTACCACGTATACCGTGGACGCTGAGAACGCCGTTCCAGTTACCTCTATTTACACATTATCAAATGGTGCTGTTACAACAAGCACTGGCCAGCTGGTCGCTGATACTGAAGTCATTTCAACTACTTTCAAGTCCAGAGTTCCCGAGTATAAAGCAGAAGTTACTACTGATGTGGAAACGGAGACTTTCAAATACGCTAGTAAACGTCCGGCAATTACATTGACTGGCTATGAGGCTGCTGGATATGGTAATTCTATTGATGTTAGTACAGTTGGTGTAAGTGGCGCCGCTACTGATGCTGCTCAAACTGGTGGTGCTGCTGCTGCTGATTCAGGTTCTTGGTCATCTGCAGCCCCAACTATTGCGTCAGTAACACCTGCAGAAGGCAATGGGGCTTTTGCTTTCAGAGTTTCTCAAAACCGGAACACTGCGCTTTTTGGAATGTTGTGTGGTATTTTTTTGACATTGATGCTTTAAGCAATAGTATCAATCTAATGAGCATCGTTTTTACCTACCGACTGCTTCTTAAAATATGATATTCTTTCGAACTTTTTCTTTCAAACTTTTTTTCGTCCGTCGTTTCAAAACATTTTTACTTTCTTAATTGGCCATATATATATATGGGTCCCTTTAATCACATCTCATTTGCCCTTTCACCTTCGACATTAAAAAACACAATACATAAATCTATATAAACTATAATTTCACACATGTTGGAATTGTTTATGTATCTTGATGCATTCATTTATGATTCATACTTCTAAATACATTGGAAAACATCGGCTTGCGTTCCCTGGTCGTAGATTATTTAAGCCAAAATATTATATTCTATATTATGTAATAATTTACTGATAAGTGCATTTACTTGCATGAGTGCGGAATGAAAGAGTGCGGAATGCGGCTGGCTGGTTTGCCGTCTTCCACTTGTGTTTTCCAGCTGGAAGTTTCTTGAGTTTCCGCTGCTCTTCCTGAGTACTAAACATAATTGTTAAATTGAAACTATACTGAAATGAACTCACCAGTCACTTCGTCCTTCCTGTACAACCGCTGTTTTGCCAAACTTAATAACTAGCTTACCTCACAATTTAATAATACTTGGAATACCTTTTTCGCTACTTGAGTGCCTATATTTTCTCTTATTTTCACTTTTAACCAGTGTCTTTCTTTCTCTTCTAACTCAGCTCAATTTCTCTTGTTTTAGACCGTGATTGGGTAAGCGCTTATTTTACTTTTATTTCAAAAAATATTTTTTTTTCTTTTCGTTCATTTATTGCTTCACACGAACCCACCACTTTTCTTTTCTTCGCTATATCGGACTCTCTTGTACTGTACTCTCGACAGCTAGTCTTCGTTTGTATCCTGTGCTTCCATTCTATTCACTCAAAGTTTCCGAACTTTTTTCAAAAGCCCTTCGGAAAACACAAATTCCCACTGCTGCAATATTCTATACGCATAATTATCAATCGCTAATCACCGTTGATCGTTCAGTAAACTGATCAATCAATCTATCAACCAAATAACTCTTAGACTACCGCCATGAATGGACAGACATCATATTACGATGGTTATTCCTCGGCAGTGCCAGCTAATCAAATAAACCCCGCCACCACCAACAATAATAATAACTATGGATATGTTCCGGACCCAATACCCAATAACAACATGTATGATGGAGGACCGTTTCCTGGTTCTTCTAGAAGAGAAGTCTTTGATGATGCCGCATACTATGACAACAACACCAACTGCAATGCTCCTCGTTCCAACTCGTTGGCTGGCTCCAACTTCCATGTGAACTTTTTGAGCAAAAAAAAGAAGAATGCTTCTAATATTGATTTCACCGATGGTGATGACGGTGATGACAAAGACGTGGCCATGCCAGCAAATACCGCTGCTAAAAACATGAAACTTAATGATATCACCCATATAAGAGACAGAGGTCGCTATGGTGGTTTTGATACTTTGGATACTGCTCCCATTATACCTACTTTGGAAACACCAGTTGAGACACTAAACAAAAAAACCGCTAGCAGTACTCAATACAGAAAGGCAATGACGCTTCAAAAAAAGCAAATGATGTCCAACATTGCCAAAATGAATAACTCATACCAGCATAATCATAATTTGCTTAATCCAATTGGTTCCGATCCTCCTGCTAGTCATAGTAATAGCTTAAGTAATAACCCACGAGCAGATTCTTTTAGCACCGGCGCAGCTTTTGCTAGTGATCCTTTTGCTGTGGTTGGTGGACCAACAACTGGACCTCGATCTATGTCATTAGCTACCGGTTCTGCTCAAAGGTTCCCTCCTAGGCAAATGCCAATGCGTGGTCCTGGTCCTAATGGGCCTAGCTTTGGTCCCGGCCCTGGTATGGGTGGGCCAAACAGAAGTAATTTTTCTCAGGCTAATGGTCAACCGCCAAGATCAATGTCATTCACCAACAATCCAAACCCTGGTGCTCCAAGAATGATGAGACCTAATGGTAATGGTGGCCCACCTGGTTCAAGGCCATCACAGCAAAGACCATTGATGAATAATGATCCTCGAGCAATGTCTTTACAATCTGGTAGATTGCCGCCGTTTGCTCCAAAACCAATTGGTGCCATGGGTGCTATGGGAGGTCCTCCAATGCCGCAACCTATGGGTCCAGGTAGTAGAAATAACAGTTTTAGCAACTTACAGAATCCAATGGGTACAGGTGGTCCCGGAAGCAACAGCAGAAATGGTAGCTTGCCAAACATGCAAAATCCAATGGGAGGTGCTGCTGGTTTCCCACCAAGAAATGGCAGTATGACAAATATGCAGAATCCAATGAATGGTGCTGGGGCCTTACGAAGTGGTAGCATGACTAATTTGCCAAACCCAATGAATGGAGTCCCTCCAAGAAATGGTAACATGACTAATCTGCAAAATCCAATGGGCGGTCCAAGAATGAATAGTCTCACTAATCAGTCAGGTCCAGGGCAAAATGGATTTGGAGGGCCTGGGGGACCTGGGGGACCTACTGGCCCGGTGCCAAGGTTCAACAGTTTACCAGGAGGACCAAACCCAAGATTCATGAATCATAGCAACAATAATAGCAATAACAGTCTTCAGAGCAATCAAAGTGCACTAAAATTGAATAACGGTAATAACCTTTCAGAACCACTGTTCCCATATAATAATAATGCAAACAGTATACCAAGTTTTAATGGCAGTACTAGTGATGAATTAGCACCAGCGCCTCCTACTAAAAATGCCGCATTTGACAGAACAAAAACCCCATCACCAAAGACAATAGCTGCTGAACTTCATGGTAGTCCAACCCGTTTGGATAGTTACAATAATTCTCCAGTAAGACATAGCCCTTTGAAAAACAGCAGCACAAATAGTAATAGCAATAGTGGAAGTCCAAGAAGAACACCATTTGAGACTATTGATGAACCAATCCCAGAAGCCATTCCCATCGATGGCGGTTTCAATAATAATAGCAGCAATACTCCAAAGACACCAAAACTTCATGGTTATCAAAGATCATCATTATCTAACGAAGTCTTCAAGAATACTGATGATAATTTTGACTTGTCCAAGAGTCCAACTATCAAAGAGGAACCTTCATTTTTCGACGATAGTGGTATTGGTCGAAAATTGGGCATGGGCAATACCTCACTCAATGACGAGTTCAATCCATATTCAAATATCAGCAAGAAGATTCCTTTGAATGATGCCAGTGAAGGTAACAATTCCAGTCAAAAGAAGCCATTGTATGATTTGGAAGATAACTATCTTGATACAAATGGCAATGTCAACGATTTTGGTGATGATAGCGATGATAATGATTTGAATTATTCTGCATTTGATAAAGTTACGAAACAGTCGATGCCGAACAATAATAAACCAGAGCAATCACTCACTAATTCACGCGGTCTGAACAATGACAATGCAGTTGATTCGAATTCAGTACAAAATGAGTCCAAGTTGGTTGGTCCTGCAATTGCTTCCAAGGAAATGAAACCAACATTTAATGGTGCCTCCGCCTCTGCCAATGGCACAGGAAAGAAACCGTTGAGAAGAAAGCCTCCAACTGCAAGTCCGATTGGTGGTCAGGCACAATTTGACAATATTGACAATCCATATGAATCTAAATCTGCCCTGAATTTCAATTCAAGAGGGTCATTTAGTAATAATAATGTAAATGTCAACGATTATGAATCGCCATCAAAGACACAACAAAAGAAGGATAATTTTATGGCTAAGTTAGAAGCTTCAATTGATGATTCCATTGGTGCAATTGATGTTAATTTGGAAGATAGCAATTATCTCAACACCTCTGATAATAAAAACAATGGTAAACTAAATGGCAAAGATGATCCTTATGGGCTTGATAGTCATCGGATCTCAGCTAGTAATTTCAATTCAATTAATCCGGCATCGCCTAATTTAGGTGATAATTTGAACCATAACGGGTTCAAAAACGGTAATGGAATGAGAAATGGAGAGGCTATTACTGATGCTAATTCGCAGCAACAAGGTAATGGTGGCAGATTATTATTCAATCATCAAAATAGCTTCAACAGCAATAATAACAATAGTAACAGCTTTGATAAAAAATCATCTATTTCAACTGCATCAAACGATTCTTCTTTCAATACCTACAATAACAGTAACAGTGGCAAAGAAAACACCAACAGCAGCAGTAGAAATTCTGGTGGCATAGCTGGTGGATTTTTGAAAAAATTAGGCTTGAAAAAGAAATCTTCAATACATAAAGATGCAAAAAAGCAGTCAAAAAATGGGAATAATAATAGTAGCGGTAACAGCAACAATAATCGAAACAGTAAAAGAGAATCAAAATCGAATTTTGTTATGGTTAAACCGTCAAATAAAAATCGTGGCTCTTTTAGTGGTCCAACTACATTTACTAACAGTAATGGTAATGACAATGTCAATAACAATGATAATGCTGCAGACTCTAAATTTGATAGTTTAAACTCAACTTTAAATGCATTATACCCACTGCAGGCCAATAATCAAAATGCGGTTTTGGATAACAAGGAGGCTAGTTACAATCACGGAATGTTTGATCTTGAAGAAGGCAAAGCTGCATTGTTTGCTAAACCAAAGCCACAAAGTCAATCACAACAGCAGCAGCCATTGAAAACATTAAGGCCGTTGCAAGATTTGGACGAATTAAATAATACAGATGGAATTTACAAACGCTTCCACAATGAAATCAGCCATAATGATAATAACAGTAATGTCACTAGCGCTAACGGTGAGCGCATGTTGGCTGCAGACCAGCAACAAGAACAACCAACAGATGATGCTAACGTCAAGGCTAAATCCAAGCATACCAATGAATACGGAAAACAATATGTGCTAGAAAATGACTCTTTTGGTGATTCTTTAAGTGGTGCATTTGACGACATTGGTCATAAGATTGATGAAGAATTTTATAAAAAAGAAGCAAATGATCAAGATGGAAAAATCACCAAAGATCAAGAATTGGAAGCTAAAGCCGAAGTTGAAAATGAATTCATGAAGATGAAGATGAGTGGTGATGCTGCTTCTGCCAGCCATGCTAATGCTAATGGTGAAATTGATAGTAATAGTCATTTGCTTAAACATTTGAGTTTGAACGATAATAGCAGTAGGAAGGTGATTACTAAGCTAGTTGCTGGTGGTAGTGGAACTGAAAATCATGATGGCGATGGCAAAAGCAAAGCTATTTCAGGTGCTGGTATTGCAACTGCTGCAGGCGCTGTTTCTCAAAGTGCCATTACGAAACAAAACCAAAAGAAGAAAAATGCAGTATCACCAACCGAGAAATTAAACTTGACCGTTGAGCAACTTGGCATCATTGAAGCTAATCAATCATTAATCAATGAACTACAATTGATGACTAAAGAACTTACTGATTCTATTCAACGTGAAGTCAAACTTGAAAATGATTTGCGAAACTATAAGCTTAACATTAATCCTACTATAGATACATCAGATTATGAAACCATGGACAAGGAAATTCGTGACAAGTCACTCATAATCTCCAAACTTATGAATGAGTTAAATGAAGAACGAAGAAAACGAAATATTGCTGAAGAACATGTATTGTTATGGGAGAAAAACGCCGAGGAAACACCGAGTGCACTTCAGCTAAATTATGAAAAGCTGCATCTTGAGTCTGAGTTAATCAATAAGCAAGAACTCATAAATCAACAACAACAACTTATTTATCAATTTGATTCAGAAAAGTTAAAATTCAAAGAAGATTATTCTAAATTTGAATCGGAAAATCTCAACTATAAGAAAAAAATCATTCCTGATTTACAAAACGAGATTGAATTGTTGAGAAATCATGACATGCAGTCAGGTAAAAAATTTCAAGAGAAGGCGGAAAAGTTACAATTAGAAAATCGTCAATTGAAATTAGAGTTAAAAGAATTCAAGCAAAATAATCTAGTTGAGAATCAAAGAGACGCATTAAGAGATGCATTGAAATCATTAAAGGAACAAAAAGATAAAGAAATAAGACAAGCTAATGAAAAAATTTCACAAATGGATTTAAGAATTCAGAAATTGTCTGATTTGAATGAAAAATTGCAAAATAAATTGTTGCTGGGTTGAGCTATTTCAATCCCTTTGAAGGGTACCCTAACTTATTTTTTCCTAAAAGTTTTTGCTTTTACTAACTACTCGCTGCTTATAAATCACTTTTCAAAAAAGAGAAAAGAAAATGGTAAACTTTCAATATTTTTTTGCTTTTACACACGCTTTGAGGCATACGTTACTATTCACTACGCGCGCACAACTACATTACGCATTTTGTCTTTCACTGTTTGTTTATTTGTTCGTTTTTTTGTTTATTAGTTCGTTTATTCGTTTGTTTATTTTTTGTTATATATATTATACGGTAGATATTAGAAATTAAACTAACGCACTTTTTGCGTTAGCCATTTTGCTTTCTTTTATTACATGCATTCTTACTTTTTGTTTTAATTATCGAAAATTTTAGTATTCTTGATTTAAAATGCAAACTCCAGATCGCTGGCTGGTTCACAATTTAAGCTGTTATAAAGTGCTTTTGAAAAATTGACTTTTTGTTCTATATTTATCTACAGAAGATGACCGAGTTATTTGTTCTACTCGTTTTTTGCTATAAAAGCAAAGATAAATTACCTAGATATTATTACAACACTGTCCTAAGCGTGAGATTACTGGTGGTATAAATTGAAGCCTATGAAAGTTAATGTTTCATAAAATAGATTCAAAAAAAAAAATCTTAAAAAAAGCAAATATGAAAAATTGAGGAGAGAATGAAGAAAAAACTAATCATAACAAAAATGAACGAAGCATGCCAAAAAGGTTCCAATAAAAACTTTGCATCATAAAAAGAAAACAAATTGGAGAAAACGTGCAAAATAAAAAACGAAGCTAGACCAAAAAAGAAATAATAAACAAACATACAAACATGCTGTTAAAAATAATCAACATCATGTAATTTCACATAATCAAAGACTCTAAATCTTCACGACTCAACCCTTCGTCATTGTCATCAGAAGCCTCTGAAAAGGTTCTTTTCAACGGACTTCTAGCACCACTATTTAACATTTCAGTACTGAAATGCAAATCTGGGATATTTTGATCATCCAACTTGACATTGCAATTTTGCAAAATCTTTGGTTGCTTTTTCACCAAAGAGTCATTGATGTTTTCTTTATTATAATCTTCCAACTGTCCTATACTGATATCAATATCTGGTATTTCATCAAATGACATGAATTTGTCTAATTCTTCGTCAACTTCCTTTATGTTTGTGCTTTTCTGAGGGATTGGATTTTTCGTTTTGAAAAATTCTAAATCAGATTCTGTCAAAGGAGTGTAATTGTCAGGAACATATGGAAGTGGCTCTGGAGTTGGAGGCACATATTCAAGTTCGGTAACTTCATCTTCAACCTTAGCTTTGTGTTGTAGCTGTTCTGTAGACAATGATTTAGATTCTTCGTCGGTTTTAGTGTCGGATGTAGTTGAGGTTTTGGATTTGATTTTTCTTCTTTTGAGTGGGGATGACTTGATAGTGGTATTGCTAGATGTAGTAGCAGTGTCCTCGTCTTTTTGAACTTGTATCTTTTTCTTCAAATTGTGACCAGGCAAAAGTAAACTATCAGACTTTTTGAATGTATCTTTATGTATAAAGCTAGTCTTTTGATTTTGGTCAGCATTATTCTTATTTACTGGTTTTCCTCCCAAAGGCACTCTTTCGCTATTCTTATGAATATACTTGTTTTGTACGTTGGCAAAATCTCCTTTCTTGATTATTAGATTTGCTTTAGATTTAAAAGAGTTTTCGTTACTGGTAGGGGTACCAAAACTATCCTTTAAGCTTATTTTCTTGACGCCATTATTATTGTTTTGAATATTTGAGTTTTTCTCCTTTAAAGGCTGTGCATTGATTGCAGTGTTTTCTTTATTTACAAAGTGATAACTGGACATCTTTACCCAGCACACCAAGTATGCTAAGACTAGCCTTTCAGTCTATAACTTGTTCTTGAACTTATGATTGTGTTGACTGCAACACAGATGAAACAAGAGCTCCCTCTTGCTTAAATGATGAAATTAACGAATATTTACTAGCAAGCAATGAACCACGTAGAAGACTAGTTCACGCCACTCAAATTGTTGCAAATAATTGGTATTGGTCACTGAGCAAGTGATGTAAAGTAGACTGTTTAGTGATGTGAGATAGAAAGTTGCTGGCACAAGCAAACACACACACACACACGGGGCACGGGTTTCGGTTGGTGTATCTACACGGGCAGCGTAAGATGAAGAGGAAAACTCAGCATTGAAAAAAAAAACAAGACTGGCGATGATGCACGACAACAGACACAAAAACATAAACAAATGTCACATGAAACAAGGCCAGTGCTTTATTTTCTTTTAACCTTTTTTGGAACCTATTTGTTTACAAAAATTGCGCCTTTATGCTTTCGGATGTCTGTATCTGCAACATAATGCAGAGAGTAAGGAATTACAAAAAAAACAAATCTCTCGGGGGTGATTCGAACACCCGATATCCAGATTAATGTTAACATTACAGTCTGGCGCCTTAAACCAACTTGGCCACCGAGAGGAAGTTATCTTTTTTTATATAAGGGTCGAATTATTAAACTAGATAAATTTCATAGGCCTGGAACCGAATGGAGAATGTTGAAATTATACCAATTAACATCTTTCATACAGTCCATTAGGTATAATCTCCTTTTTGAGTAAACTGTCTTTTGCGGCCGAGAACATTTGAACGCATGCATAATTACTGAGGTGAACAACATCAAAGATGT
>JXWR01007411.1_pt1 | contig 14978 bp, 6 predicted proteins | sample 315541 | NCBI WGS metagenome assembly JXWR01 (sample SAMN03273951, study PRJNA271842) | soil metagenome | isolation source: rice field ambient CO2 | place: India: CRRI Experimental farm Cuttack,Odisha-753006 | collected 2013-12-17
CTGAGAAGCAAAAAAAAAAAAATTAAGATAAAAATAAATAGTCCGTTGAAATTAAAATCTGTACTCCAATAAATATATAAAAAGACCACCTGCCGCCTCTAATCCTTATTAATAATATGCCCACGATCATCCAAGCTTAATGACCCAACAGTTTCAAAAATCGATACTTCTCCAACAAGCAACCCCACGGTTTCCAACACCTGCTTAGGCTCGATCAAGTGAGCCTTGGCGATGGTCTTCTTGGAAGCTGGGCCCACCGTGGTTGGAAATATCCCAAAGTGGCCAAACTTGTTCTTCTTATCATTATGTTCCTTGCCCCATTGTTCCTCAATGGAAATCAATGCTTCAAACATATCTTCATCGGTTTTGTCATCACCGACACAAAGGACAAAGTCTGGCAATTCGGCAAAATCCACCGCTGGGCGAGGTTTCTGCTTTTGCTTACTGCCATCGCCGCTGAGAATGAATGTCTCCTGTGCTTTACCGTGTGCCGATAAGGTTAAACGCTTGACAATCTCTCCCTTGTTGACAAAACGCGGTCTAACCTCAAGATTAGCCTTACCGGACATTACCTCAACATCGTAATTCACCGCAACGGTGCTAGCCAAATGTTGCTTGAGCTCTTTGGCTTGAAACTCCCCAAACTCAGGATCAGCTTGACGATAGTGCCAAGTCAATGCAACTTTTTTCCGTTCAATCACAGAACCCGGGGTACGTTCAGTGTAGTAGCTAAAGATTTCTTCCACGTCTTTTTGCCATGCCATGTTGAAAGATTCGGTCAAATTGACCCAATTACGGCTGCCCACGTCCTTGATAAAGCAACCGTGTTCGGCCGAAAGACCGATTCTTGGGTTCTTGGAGCCAATCCATTTATCCAAAAATTGCTGATCACGACCCGAGATGATCCAAATTTGATTTTTTGGGTCTTGGGACAACTTATCCAACAAGTGAAGTACTCTAGCGGATGGAATAGCGGCATCTGGATCCTTGACAATTGGAGTTAGCGTTCCGTCATAGTCAAAGAGGAACAATCTCTTTTGTGCATGTTTGTAATTGGCGAGCAAATCTGGACGGTTGAGAATTGGGGTCGAATGAGAATCATGGCTAGTCCCCAAATCTTCAATCAAATGGTTGAGGAATTTGTTTGTTGAATGTTGCACAGTGTTGGTGTTGACCACATTGTACAATTTCTGCTCAAGCGCTTTCTTTTTAGGATCTGGCATGGAAAGGCAATCATTTATAGCCTTGGCTACCCCAACGGAGTCCCATGGGTTAACAAGCACTGCATCATTGAGCACTGTAGTGGTGCCAGAAAATTCCGACAAGATTAATGGCGAATGGTGATTATGCTGACAAGCAACGAATTCCAAAGCAGTAGTGTTCATGCCGTCTCTAATGGTGGTAATAAGCCCCAAATCAGCGACTCTGAGAAGGGCCAAATATTCGTCTTTATCAATTCTCATTTGGTAATGTTGCACTGGATTAGAGTGCAAGCTTCCATAAGTGCCATTAATGTAAGAAACAAGTTCGGCAACTTCCTTTTCATAAGAAGTACTACTAGTACGGCTGCTATTGCTGTAAACTGGTGAAGAAACTTGAATAAGCACTACTTTGTCACGCCATTCAGGGTACATTGACAAGAAGCGTTCAAAAGCTTCAAGTTTTTGGCTAACGCCTCTAACGGTATCTAGTCTATCTCTACCAACAATGATTTTTTTGTCACCGTAAACCTGTTTCATAGTTTTCACCTTATTGTCGACTTTTTCCTTGAATGCATCCTCAATAATCTTGTTGGCGTCGATTCCCGTTGGCAAGGCCTCTACTTTTGTGAACCTGCCATAAGAGTTGACAGAGTCATGAGTTGCTTCGCAGCCTAAAATTCTTGTACATGACGAGACAAAATGTTTGGCAAAGTTGTAAGATTGGAAGCCAATACGATTAGCACCAAGCATACCTTCAAGCAAATTGGTGCGTCTTGAGAGACAGCGGAAATATTCACTAGATGGGAATGGAGTATGCAAGTAAAGCCCAATATAAGCATCGGGAAATTCCATTCTAAGAATTCCTGGCAATAACAACAAGTAATAATCATGGATCCAGATGATGTCACCTGGCTTGTAAATAGCCTTGATTTTAGTAGCGTACGCTTCATTGAAACGCACGTAATCGTGCCACCAGTCATCGATGGTGTTGCTGTCATTATCGCCTCTGGTGCCAGGCACAGACTGCTGAATGTAGTGGAAGATTTTCCAGAGCACATTTTCGGAATACTGGCGCCAGCGTTGCTGGTCTTTACGCAAGAGCCATACCGGGTGAATGTTTTTCGACTTGTTGGCCGCTTGAATCTTGGAAGTTATACGGCTTTTCTCATCATCAGTGAGGTACAATGGGTCAGCATTGATAGCATCAGCACCGGCATTAGAAGAAACCGCAGCGGCTTGGCCAAAGGGGGCAGCGCCTCCGGAGATGAGCTCACCGGTCCATCCGACCAAATGGGTTTCCCAGTCAGTTTGCTGGTCGAGGTAGTAAAAAGAGGAATATAAAGCGGAATTGCCACGGATATGTTTGACATTCCACTGGTCATTGTGCTTGTAGATCTGATTAGGCAAGCTGGTCATGGCGGTGATGACACGGCCGCTGAGGTTGAGAGCTTTGGCCTGAGGATCCTTGGGAGAAACCGGAGGCACGGGCGAGGGGCTGGCAAAGGCCTCTTCGTCAAAGAGGGAGTTTGTCATTGTTGAATTGAGGAATTGGAAGTGGGCGGTGGGTATTTGGGTGATATTTTGTGGGTATTAGCTGGTGAAATGGGTTGAAATGGGTGGTGATATCCAGAGCTGAAGCGCCAGCAACTGATGCGCTTTTATACAAGTCGAGCGCTGCTGCTGGTTAGCGAGCACTGGCGCGAGTGGACAGAGTGACAATCATTGCTACTGCACATAGCAATACAACAACTACAACTACAACAGCTAACAGTGAACAGTGAACAGCTATAGCTACACCTCCAACATTGCATCATACGCTCCAGCATTGCCATGTTCTTCTGCTTGCAATCTGGCAGGCATACATCGCCGTCTGCTGCCCTTTGCTGCTACTACTGTGTCCTTGGCCAACATGATTTGCCTAATTTTTTAAAACATAATGTATAATTAAAAAGAACTAAAACTAGCTGGCCAACTGTCTAGAGTAAGTAGGTAAGTGAGTAAGTAGCCTTGACTTTCCGCAATACAATCTCTTCTTAAAGTCGTAACGGCCACATCTCGAGATACATGAGAACCGAGTCTACCAAGTCTACCGAGTCTACCGAGTCTACCCAGATGACACCGGAGGCACCACCAGCACCTCGTCGTCCAGACCCACTTGCTTCACCGCCCACTCCGGCTGCTCCACATAGTCCAAGTTCACCACCACCCCACACTGCTGCTGCACTAGTTCTGCTAATTGAGAGCCATGGCTCTGTTTCATCGCTTCGATTACTTGATTCACCAGCACCATTGGCTTGACATTGTCATCATCTGCGCTTGTAGTTGCAGTTGCAGTTGCAGTTATCACCTCTAGCACCTCAACCGACTTGCCGTCAGCAAGATCCTTGGCAGGACCAAAGTACCGCACAGTTACTGCAACGCTCATTCTGGTTGTGAAAAGTAAGAGGTAACGTCAAGCAATCTCGTAGTAAATCCACTTACTGACGGTACTATTGCTATGTGCTCTTGCTTTTACTGCAGCTCAGCTGTGCTACAGGTGGCTCGATACTACAGATAGTAGTATCATTGTCGTCATCATGACTGTGTCCATTTGAGAGATGGCTATCGCTTACTAAGTGTTGCTGGATTCTTCTTTTTCCTTCTCTGTGCTATAACGCATGGCAACGCATCATCACGCATGGCTCAGACACGAATCACATGGCAAACATTATATCGAACATCGACCAGCGGACACTACACATCAGAACATAGAATGAATAGAATGAATATACAAAACTGCGTTTATTAATTATCAATACCCACTACCGCACCATTACCTCGCTGCCTGCCTCTGTAACTACTGCAGTCATTGCTGGGGCCTGCTCATCTGCATCCAGTCTCAAATCTCGGTAACAAGACGACGATGAGTAGTCTTCCTCTCCCATGCCAACTTCATGATTGCCCATTTTGTCCGTGGTGTCCTGAAGCTTGATCGCATCATTATCATTATTATTTAAACAAGAATTGCCACCACCTAGTGTCAAGCTATGTTTTGCCAACTCATAGGGATTCCAATTGTCAAGACCGTCCTTGCTAATATCAACGTCTCCGTCATTCTTCGACCTCATTGAATCAAACGCAATCCTTGAACATAAACTCTCTTTGCTATGGACCATCTTCATCTTTAGCTTGTACATTAGCGGCTTCTTGCTCTCCTCTAAGGTCAAATCAAATGGTATTGCCTTAAGATCGGCACTAAGAACTCTCTCATTACCAAAATACCTCTCGGTTAAAGTTTCCCTCGTGGTGTCCCCCATACTAATGTTCCCAAGGCTATCATCACCATGTCCATGTCCATGTCCATTTCCATGTCCATTTCCATATTCATATTCATTTCCGTTCATACCACTAATTCCTCCAAGGTCTGCGCTAATATCCTCAGACTCTTGAGTAAAACTCAACCCATTAAGGTTGTATGGATCCAACTTCTCTAGATCGTTATAATTTATCGATATATTACCAGCAGAAATGAGGTTACTATTTTCAGTTGTCTTGTCCTGCTGTTGGTTGTTCGATTTCTCATTTTTCCCCCATAGTTTTTCAACATTATCATTCGTTTTTTGAATGTTAGCATCCCTTAAATTGCTTTGCCTCCTTCTCAGAGTGAAAGCTCTTTTGAAAACAGTGGATTTTTTGCGGCTCAAACCTGGCTTCTCTTCGTTACCTCTTTTGAACGTAAGAAGTCTCCTCAATGAGTTTTGCCGCTTCAAGTCTGGCATGGTAGCCTTATTGTTATTATGGCGCATAACGTTTACCCCGGAAATATATCTTTTGGGTGGAGGCATAGTATCATGTAATGATTCTTGTTGCATTTGATCACGTCTCTCCTGAACATCATTATGGCAATTACTAGAACTTGTGTCGCAAGCATTCACTGCAGTGACACAATCATCTTCTTGCTTGAGGCTATTGCCGTTTGGTGATCCGCTACTTAGCTTTGCTAACAAATCGTCGTTATACTCAGTACTGCTGCTTCCACCCGAATCCGAACTAGTAAACACATTTTTAGCTAGCTGCTGAATATCGACTTTGTTATTTGATCCTTCCTGTTTCCAAGAGGCCTCTTGAGGTGCCACTGGTTCCCTCTTCCTACTGAACCATGATCTAACTGATCTTAGTGTCTTGGATCTTTTGGTTTTCGCAGCTTGCTCTTGTTGACAATTGTCATGGTTTTCGTTATTGATGCTACTACCAATTGAGTTTTGGTTAGTTTGGTATCTCTTGTTAGTGCTAATGACTCCCGTAGTGGCGCTGCTACTACCATACAAATTCAAAAGGTCAATATCATTATCTCCCTGATTCAACCTATAATTTTTTCTAATAATTACTGAACCCTCTGGACTTTGCATGTCCTGTAACATTTTCAGGTTAAAATTCTCACAAGATGTTGCTGGTGAGTTCTTTGGTGAGTTCTTTGGTGAGTTCTTTGGTGAGGCTTGTGGTGTTGGGTACCGTAAGCAGCGCTTTGTATAGTATTTGTCATAGTAGCTATTTCCTGGACTTTGAATGGTGCTTTGGCTCGAAAATCGGCCTGTTGCAGCTGCTACTTGTAATGGTGGTGCCACTGGTGACTTGGTATCAAACGTGTCTTTTATCCAAAATAGTACCATTTGTTAGGTTGTGTCTTTCTTTTTTCTTTTATGATAATGATTCAAAAATGCGAATTAATTGACAGGCACGATAACTGAAAATCGGCTGCTATCCTTGGGATAGATATAAAAGCTATGTATTATTTAACGCAGAATTTGGAAATGTTTAGCAGCAGAACAAACAGAAATGAGTGAATAACGATGATAACTAATGGCTGTTGTTCAAAGTAGCTATTATGTAAAGAAAGCAAAATGTATTGGAGACTGAATCAGTCAACTCAAAGCAAACAAACCAGTCTCTGTCCAGCCAAATTGTCAAAGATCTTGACAACAAAAACCAAGACTCAAGTCAAGAAATGTCGTAGCAAAAGCAGAAGCTATCATTATCAGTGGTTATCAAAGACTTTGGTGCACATAATTCTGGCAGTGAAGTTGGGGAGAGTCCACAAACACAGCAGGACGAATAAAAAATACTGAAGCAGCGCATAATAGCATCCTGCTGCATACAAACACATCGCATCTTTTCTTTACTAATGGCACGCTCGTTACACCTTTCCCCAGAATCTACAAGGGTCTTCCAAAGCCCTTATATAATTGAGCTTAACTGAGTAATGGTGTTGGTCAAGCATTGGATTTTTGATGTTTGTATATAATATTTTTTGAATATCGTGGAGTGTATTGCTGGATTTGCACTAAACTGTGACCTACTGTAGGCCTGTCGGAAAACAAAGTAGAAATTAAAAGAGCAATCTCCGAAGACGAAGATCCATTTTATTGTATTTTTTATGTCGTGTTATTGTGTATTGTTGCAAGTACCGAACATGAGTATGCAAAGAATAATAGCCGCCATGTGTATGCTATGGGTCCGGAAAAAGGTGCCGTAATAAATGAGACTGCTTCTACTAATTATTATGCTTAAATGTACGAGCTCTACCTGTGGCTCCATATACTTCTGTGCTTGCGGGAAGCCATTTGAGTGGTTGCGAAGCTTACGATTGTTTGCCTGTTGATAAGCAAAATAATAAAACGAAAAGTAGCACAACTTTTGTTGAGGGCAGCCTCCATGAACTAGAATGCAGAAAGGAAAGGATATAGAAAAAAAAAGGAAATAAAAAAATAAAAAAAGTTAAGCAAATTGTCACTAAACAGACAATTCTCTAAGCACTGCTTTTTCAATAAAAAAGACACCATCAATATTTGTGGAAACCTCCAATAAACTAGGCGAGTTTCCTTCATTCATGAAGAAAGTGTTGGTCATCGTGGTGGCCCCATCGTTGAAAAACAAATCAACGATATTTTCATCAACGACACCATAAATTTTATAAACTTTGAGATCTTTGGAATCAGTATACATATGCTCAACATAAGTACTTATTTTATCGGTAAACAATGGGCTACTGAATTCTTTATGTTTGATGCCTCTATCCATGTAGAAAGCTTGTCCCACAGGGTCATATCCAATCTTTACTCGCTCTTTCTTGTCAGCAGAACTAATTACTACTTCAAAATTAGCCTCGGTCAGCTTAGTCAAATCACCTTCATCCACTTTCAAAGTAATGTCAAAATCGAACAATGCCCCAGTTTTGTTTTTGTTGCTTGCATTCAATGCAAAAGAATTGTTGGTACGAATACTGTAGTTTTCTTTGATCATTGATCTGGTTTCACTGGCTTCAAACACTGGGCTTTGCAACAATGAAAGCATAGTTGTTTCCGGGTTGGCACTCACATAATCTAAAGTGAAATTACGCACCAAGGAGTTAGAGCTTCTCCATGGATGAGTTGGAACTTTATTGGCGTATTGCCAATTTGAGGCCCATGCCATACCTAAAACGCCATCTTCTTTCAAGACATTGTCAAAAGTTTGGAGTGCGTAGAAATCTTTACCAAAATCGACAAAACGAGACATGTTATCTTGTGGCTTGAATGTATAACCATCAAAGTCACCAATAAAGTACTCGTTAAGCGAGCCACCATTAGGTGCACCTGGATTAATTGCAAGGAACATAACCCATTTGGACTCAGTGGAATTTTTGAGTGGGACTTTAAGCAACCCAGGACATTCATACTGAAATCCAGGGTACCCGCCAGTGAAATTTGAGTGTAAGGTCCAATCTTTCAAATTTTTGGATCCAAAAATTTGAAGCTTGTACTCTTGAGACTTTGCTAGCAACACAATCCATTGCTGTGACTCTTCATGCCAAAATGCCTTTGGATCTCTAAACTGGGTAGAATTTACATCAAGCACAGGGTTGTTTTCATATTTTGTGAAAGTATAACCACCATCAGTTGAGTAAGCAAGGTCTTGGGTCTCTGAATCCGGGGTGTTGTTGGTATATATTGCCACTACTCGTTGATCTGGATGTGTTGAGTCATTGAAAAAACCTGAGGTGTTGTTGTAATCAACAATGATACTTCCAGAAAATATACCTTCATCGTCATGATCTGGGGAAAGGACAGCACCATGGAAGTCCCAAGTGGTCAAATCTTTCAGAGTAGAATGACCCCAGTATAACGGAAGATCCCAAGTGCTGCCATTTGGATTGTACTGGTAATACAAGTGCCACACTTTATCTTTTCTGTCATAAAACATCCCATTTGGATCATTCATCCAACCATGGTCTGGTGTATGGTGTATTAGTGGACGATTGTTGGTGACTTTTTGTTGAGAAGCACCAACGGTAAAACTCACTAAACAACTGAAAATTAAAAGAGCTGTGATTAACATTATCGTCAGCTTATTGTTTGATAAAATTTAAGGTAACTTTAGTCTCTAAGTTTTAAAGAATCAAAGGCTAAGGGACATAAGGGACATCCGCCATATTTATAGAGAGAAAATATAGCCAATGTAATTTTGCAGTTAAAAATCTGTCCAAGATCTTAGATCAAGAAGAAAAGATTTTTCTGCTTATTACATCATTCATGTTCCGACCCGTTAATAATCCGAAGGCTGGAGTGAACAACAGAGACATCGGCACGTCTATGCATCTCCACGGACGGGGTACGTAAGACCAGCGGAGAGCGCAGCGATCTTGCATTAGAAAAGCCAAAGTATAACCTATTCTATATACTTTACCACGGGGTCAATATGCGTCTCTATGCAAATGACCTTTTAGACAAGTTGGTACTTGCGTGAAAATTTCAAATTGAGTATATCTGGCTGCAAAGAGCGCACGATGTTCCTCGAAAACAACAACAGTAGCAATTAAAAACAAAAAAGACAGTAAAAAACAACACAAAAAGATCCGTGTTTTCCCTCAAACCCCATGGGGTTGACCTGGGACTGCTGGCTGGAGTTGTCCGAAAAGTTTAAGTAGCTGATAGCGGCGTCTTCTACGAAAATGCGTTTAGAGTTTTACGCTCAAAAATCTGGTGAATTAGTAGCCGCTGTCTATTTTCTTTGCTCGTTATTTTTAATCAAATAGTGGAAAAACTATTATTGTTTTTGTAAATGTATGTTTGTATGTGGTCACTGCGGCTCTTTTGTTGCATAGGTTGCCAAGTGTACATTGAAAACGTACCCGGTATGATTGAAAAAAATTTATTTCTGGTGTCCTCGTAGGTTTTTTAGCAGTGTGGTCGGCGAAAACTAAAAAAGGAAAAAAAAACTACAAGATCAAGGTACAATATTTGATTTAGTTCTCTTGGAAAGATCTGATGACATCATTCTGCCAACATTTTTTCCTAAGAATGAGGAATACTGCTCCATCGTCTCTAAAACCTAAAAATGTCTCATATTATATGGCTTTCTTGTGTGCACCAATAAATACCAGTCAGCAGTCTGTTTAGATTAAGTACAAATTCAGCTACAGGTCTGCGTTATAAAACGCGGCAAATCTTCGCAAATTCTACCTATGGGAGATGCAAACTCTAGGTTATGTGTTACAGTAACAGGGCAATCAGTAATTTTGCATACTCTTAGTGTCACTTGGTAGCTTACCAGTAAAACATGCACACATCCGGTCTCCTGATGGACGCTTTGATATTCTATTTGCTGTAAGCGCTAAAAAAAATTAACAAAAATAAACCCATATTCAGAAATGTAGAAATCCACAAGAAAAGAGGCAGCTACGTGAGTCACTGGAAATAGTCCAACGGACATTTGATGCTGCATAGTGACTGCTTGGATTTATACTGCAGAGTACGCTAGTCGACGAACCTAGTTTAGCAAGCCCGGACTGCGGATAAATTTTTGATATTTTTCCATACTTGCAAGGATTGTAGCCTCATGATCATATTCTTGGCAGAAGTGCTAAAAGAATAGCACTTGAGTGAAAAAAGAAACACGGAAGGAGGAGGAAGCGCATGCCAGGAATATTATTATTCATGACTGCCTGGTGAGTTTGCTTATTGGCTGTCCTTCTTGACGATCAATTAAAGGCTTCATCTTTATAGCTATGCTATAACTGGTATAATCAGCTGTTCAGAATTTGCTGGAAAACAGTGACTCGGTCGTGAGTATGGCTATGTGAATAGCAGATCTGGATTTGAAATGAATTGAGAAGCTGACACATTGGCCGTCACAAATTCAATTATCAGTTTCTCGGATTTGAGTCTTACCTCGGTCAGTGCTTCTGCCTGCAAATTAAACTCCGGGACACCGTTATACTGGGAATTTATTAGCGACCTACCTGATTTCAAATTGCTTAGTAAATGAGCCGGAAAAATTATCCGCCCTAAATTTGTCTCAAGGCTGCTGGTCAATAAAAGTTCTTTTTGGGTCTAAGACTTCTGGCTATGTATCTAGTCCTTGCACACCAGTCATCTCAAATATTTTTATGTAGAACAGCTGCATCAATCTATTGTTAAGTTTTGTAAATATAACTCCAATGCAATTTCGGGAAAAATGCCTTCGTAAGCGGCATGCATCGCGGGGAAACTTTATAGAATCTTACACATTACCATACTATATGACATCAAAACTTCAAGCCATAAAATAACGTTAGCGTAATTGTATATTTTGTGTGGTTCTGTTCCATATGCAGTATCAAATGAGTTCACTGTATCTATAATAACGCGTATCCTCAAGCGTTTGGCTTCCTGTTTGGCTCTTATCAGTTCCAGCCTATTAATGCTGCGGGCAACATGGCGATCAAAGCTAGGAAGCCATATTCAAAAAGCAGCAACAAAGAAGAAGCTACAAGCCTCTCATGCAATTGAAAAAATACATTTTCACCAAGTTGGCGTAAGTGAATATAAATTAGCACCGGCCAGATTTTTACACACCATAACTATATGCAAACATTTAATCGAATATACGTTGTACACTTTGAGTCCTGCGGGGTCTTTGTGTATGTGTTCAAAATAAGAACTAATATGGCCAGTAAACAATGAGCTGTGTAAACCAATATTTTGTATTAACATTTTCACATAAAAGTGCTTGGCTATTAAGTTGTATCCAATGCCTTTATTTTTTAAAAAAAGTTGGTATCCTTTTTACCAAAAAGGCTGCCATTAACTTTTAAAGTAATCTCAAAGTCAAAATACATGAGGTTTTTAGCATTCAAATCAATTTATTTTTGTTATAATGATATTATGACTTTCCCTAGTCAAATTTTTTGACATTCTATTATAGACACTTGGGTCTCTGACAAAGCAGTGAAATGTACATTGATCTATCCATTGAGATATTTATCCTAATAGTCACCATCTTTGCCGCATATACTCTTTGCAAAATGCTTTTAAATCCTAAATTTCCATTTTTCGGTTCTATTGCTTTACCCTGAGAATCCTAAAAAAAAACTTTTAATTATAGAGTATCCCAATATATTGGTAAACAAGAACCATTCTCATCAGGCTAACAATAGCCACACAAATGTCATAACTTTCCTTGCTTGCCGTATAATAACCAGTAATTATCATTTGTTGATCCATACGCTAGAGTATGTTTAGTAGCACAAAATTGAAGACAAATAGCTACGAAAAATAGCTACATTCCACAAGTATCTTATAATAAGAAATTTAGTCAAAAGAAACATTATAGAGGCTTACAGTTGGTGAACCACAAATTTTCAAAGATCCGAAGCAATGTGAGAAGAAAACGCAAAATATTTTTATTTTAGAAGTAAAGCTCTACAACTAAAGCGCAAAATGAATTATTCATCGATAAAAGTTGTATCCAGTAAGTATACTGTTGTAGCGAAGCGAAGATCATTCTGCAAATCCGTGCTGGCCCAAAAATTGGAACTTCAATAAAGGTCGTACGGAAAATATTCCCTGCTATTTCAGACTGCCACAAACAGCAACAAAGTGTCACAAAGAAACAAAACAAGCACCTTTAATTCAAGTACGTACATTTTCGCGCATATTGACAGGCTTGGCAAATTGCTTTTTAATTAAGTTAGCATATTCCACTATTTTGACTAGGTTATTAAGGTGAATCCTCAAGGAGAATTGCGATGACTTTGTGGAGTAATACACACAGCTGTTTTTTTTTTTCTGCAAGAAATTTCATCAACTAACTTAGCTAAACATATCATAGCTACCTTACTATATGCTATAGACCAAAAAATACAGCAGTGATTATACCGGAAAAAATGCACTGTGTTCAGCGCAATAATACTATATAAAGATAGCGAGCTCTTCACCTTTGAAAAAACAAAAGCTATTAAACGACCTCTATTTATTGTGGTAACTCTTTTTCAAATGTTTTACATTATTGGTTTGCCGGCAAAAATGGAAAGAATACAATAACAGTGCTATAACAGATGGTATATTAAAAATTAAAAAAGGGTATCAAAGAAAATCTAATTTGGCCGAAATCAGCCTCTATATATAAATCTATAGATGTTTGTCTAGTAGATGTTTGTCTAATAGTCTAAGCAGACAATTCTCTAAGTGTTGCTTTTTCGACGTAGAAGATGTTGTCATAGTTGCAAGAAACTTCCATTTTGCTTGGAGAATTTCCTTCACTCATGAAGAAAATGTTGGTCATTGTCGTTGATCCGTTATTAAAGTAAACCTCCACAATGTTTTTATCAACAACACCATAGATCTTATAAACACTGCGCCCTTCAGAGTCTAAATACCAACGGTTAATATATGTAGTCATTTTATCAGTAAATAAACGCGTGTCAAAGTTCTTGGTATTAATTCCTCTATCAACGTAGAAAGCTTGACCAACCGGATCGAAACCAATTTTTATTGACTCACTATCGTCAGAAGAGCTGATTTTAACTTGGAAATTAGTATCATCGGATTTTGTCACTTTATTTTCGGCAACTTTTAATGTGATATCAAAATCAAACACACCGGTGTCTTTGGTCTGCAAACTAAAAGGGTTGTTGGTATTCAATTGGTAGTTTTGCTTAGTCGATTCATGAGAGGTATTAACTTTCATCACCGGGCTTTGCATCAAGCTGAGTCTTTTCGTGCTTGGATTAACATCAACGTATTCTAAAGTAAAGTTTCTGATAGAAGAGTATTGACCCCTCCATGGAGAGGTAGGAACTCTGCTAGAATATTGCCAGTTTGAAGACCAAGCAACACCTAATACTCCATCCTCTTCAGGGGCACCACTAAAAGTATTCAAAGCATAATAGTCTTTTCCTAAATCAACAAAACGAGTGTAGTCGTCAATAGGAGTGAAAGTTTTACCATCAAAGTCACCAATGAAGTATTGATTGACAGGTCCTCCAGAAGGTGATCCTGGGTTGATTGCAAGGAACATGACCCATTTGGTCTCTCCAGAATTATTGATTGGGAGCCTTTCTAACACTGGACATTCAAATTGAAATCCTGGATAACCACCAGTGAAGTTCGAATGGAAAGTCCAATCTTTCAAGTTTTTAGAACCATAGATTTGAATTTTGTACTCTTGACTCACAACAACGGTCATAATCCATTGTTTGGTTTCTTTGTGCCAGAAAATTTTTGGATCTCTAAAATCGGAATTGTGAATATCAAGAACCGGGTTTTGTTCGTACTTGGTAAAAGTGAAACCACCATCAGTAGAGTAAGCGAGATCTTGAGTTTCACCACTAGGAACATTATTTGTGTAAATAGCAACAATACGCTGATCAGGATGGGTGGAATCGTTAAATAAACCAGAAGTATTGTCAGAGTCAATGACAATAGATCCTGAAAAGATACCTTCATTGTCGTGTGCTGGTGAAATTGCAATACCATGGAAATCCCAAGTAGTCAAGTTCTTGGAGGTAGAGTGACCCCAGTACAATGGCAATCCCCAAACGGAATCGGTTGGATTAAACTGGTAGTACATGTGCCAAAGTTTCTCTTTCTTGTCATAAAACAACCCGTCTGGATCACTCATCCAACCGTAAGCAGGAGTATGGTGAATCAATGGACGATTGGATGATTCTTTATGTTGCTGATACTCAGATTTTAAAGAACGTTTTTCCAAAATTTGAGGTTGAACAGAACGTTTATGTTGATGTTGGAGGCCTGCCGCCAAAGTCAACAAACAACTGAAAACTGGAAGAAAAGCAAATGGAAGCAACATTTCAATTTGTTGATTGTTAATTTTTATTTATTAATGATGATTAAACAAAAACATTCTGAAAAACCAGATGAAAATTAAGCGAGATAAGCTCAATTTATATTCATAAGATTCGCCAATAATCTATTACAACATGGAAACGTTTACAGTTAATTATTGGAATATTGGAGGACCGATAGTCCTATACGGGGTATGTGTTTTACCAAATATCTGTAATGCAATGTATCAACGAGTTGGAAAAACCGTGTATACACACGAATCGAAGTAATATCATTGTTATTGAACACAATAGTATTGTTTATGGAGCAGAACGGCACCAGAAAACGTTTAGAAGATAATGAAAAAAAAAATAGGCAAAGCAGATCAATATATGTTGGCCAGAAAAACAATAAAGGTTGCATTTGTGGTTACCTTTAGCGAAATATAAGGGGTGTATCGATATGAGGTATGGGTGGTGCGACAAATTCAAATTCAAAATAATTTGAGTTTAATGTATCCTGCAGTTACGCTCATCTCGAAAAAAGCACTTTTGCGTGACAGACACTATAGAAACTTCAGAAAACTAAGTCTTAAAAGGTTATTTTTCTGTTTTCACTTTGAAAGCTCATTGAAGGCTTTTCTGCAAATTCTTCATCGATGGTGTTTTAGATATATTCCTACTGTCAATGTGGCCTTCCAAATCGAAAAACCCGC
>JXWR01000612.1_pt1 | contig 14969 bp, 6 predicted proteins | sample 315541 | NCBI WGS metagenome assembly JXWR01 (sample SAMN03273951, study PRJNA271842) | soil metagenome | isolation source: rice field ambient CO2 | place: India: CRRI Experimental farm Cuttack,Odisha-753006 | collected 2013-12-17
GTGCTGGAGTAGGTTCTGCGCTAGTTTCATCAAAACCTTCCACTACGGCCTTAGTATCTTCTTTTTCCTTGCTAGTGGCGTCTGTGCCAGCGGTATTGTTATTGTTGCTATTATTATTATCGTTATTGCCATCATCATTGTCGTCGTCATCGTCTTCCCCAAGGTTCATCAGGTCCAACTCAGAGTTATCGCCTTCCACTTGCACACCCCATTTCTTCATTTGCGAAGTGACCAAATCACCGTAGGAAGAACACTTCTTGATCACAGACTCAATTGCATTGTAACCTCTTATGCTTTGGGTGATTTTATCGAGTAGCCTCTCACTCTCATTGGCGGATGCAGCCGCACGTCTTTTTCTCTTGTTCGATGCGTTCTCCTCAGTGTCCTTATCATTGAAATTTGTGTTTACAAAGGCATTTAAAGAAGAATATGGCCTATGTGAGGCTATGAGTTGAGCCTTATGCATCGTGGTATCTGAGAGGTCCGAGAGATCGACAATATCAGAATCATTAATAAACTGTAAAACTTGTTCATCCAGATTTATCTGCGGCGTGGATTCTGTGTAGTCGTCGCCACTTGCATCGTCATCGTCCGTCATCATACTCTCTTCCTCCTCTTCATCGTTGTCGTTTGCATGACGACCGTATTTGCGGTTCGCCAGCAGTTTCTCTCTTGCAGAACCTAATTGTGTAGCGGATGAGTCATAAGACTTGCCAATTGGATGCTGATCTGCCCTTACCAGCCTTCTCTTTTTGTTGTAGTTCACGGGCAACTTGCTGAGTGCCTCCGAGTCTATGTTCAAGTTAGTTGGCAGCTCAAAAGTGTATTGTTTCTGGTTGATGACGTTTGAGTAACGGTCAAAAATGGACGTTTTCTGTTTGGCCACGGTAATCTTGGAGGATTTGTTGTTGATATTGCCATGGATAGATGATAAACGGCCTGTGTTTGCCAGTGGTAATGACTTCTTGACAGGTGGCGGGGTTTCTGACTTCTTGGGAGATGCGTTCTTGTTCCATGTCCAATTTTGTCTTTGCTGCCTCAATCTTGTAAGACGTTCCCTGGCAGACTGTAAGTTAAAAGAGTTAGATTTGAAAACAGCCTGCACCAGGGTTTGAGAGAAATCAGGGAACTCTCTCGCAAGGTTAACCAGTGCTACCTCAGGACTCCCAGATGGGAGCGGCTTCGAAGTATGAGCTCCTTCGCTGGGATCTGAAGGCTTGAAAGTAAACCTGCTTCTCAAAGACGCCACACTTGCATCCGGAACTGTTGGCGAAGTAGGCTTTAAGGGAGACGACGATGCTACCTTGGTGGGAGAGGACGTCTCGGGCACTTGCACTACGTCATCCTCATCATTTGAATGCGGACCACTCATGTTTTCAACTATAGCGTATTTTCTCTCTTTTTCTCGTTTACGTTCCTTACTGTAGATAGTCGGGTGTCCACCAGTAGCAACAAACTCGAATATAAAGCACTATAGCACACGCCAGTACTGATTTAAGTTACGTGTTGCATTGCGAGATGGGCTCATGATCTCTTTTAATCCTACAAAGTGAAAAATTATGAAAAATTTCGCGGCGACGGGGGTAACGCAGCCGTTTGAGCCTTGATAATGCAGGCAGATCCAAAGCGCAAGTGATGAAATGTGATCATTAAAGGCTATAACAGGCTTGTATCGATGAGTTGTGTGTATGCGTTTGGGTCCAATGGGCAAAGGCAACTGGGACTGGGGCACGATGAGGATATGGATACCCCACAGAGGTCTGTGCCAGGAGATGATGGAGCAATAGTCAGGAAGATAGCGTGCGGTGGGAACCACAGCGTGATGCTGACAAATGACGGGAATCTGGTAGGATGTGGAGATAACAGACGGGGAGAACTGGATAGTGCGCAAGCACTGCGGCAGGTGCATGACTGGAGGCCCGTGGAAGTACCGGCACCCGTGGTGGATGTGGCGTGCGGCTGGGACACGACAGTTATTGTGGATGCTGATGGCCGTGTATGGCAGAGAGGAGGCGGTTGCTACGAGTTCACTGAGCAACATGTGCCATTGAATTCCAACGATGGGCGCATCGCAGTATACGGATGTTTCCAGAACTTTGTGGTGGTGCAAGGCACCCGAGTATACGGCTGGGGCAGCAACACCAAGTGTCAATTGCAGGAGCCCAAATCCCGATCACTAAAAGAGCCCATATTGGTGTACGATACCGGGTCTGTGGCCGTAGACTACGTGGCCATGGGCAAGGACTTCATGGTCATAGTGGACGAGGGCGGCCGCATAGTGCACGCATCCGGTCGCCTGCCCACTGGGTTCGAGCTCAAACAACAGCAAAAAAGACACAATCTAGTGGTACTGTGCATGTGGACCTCGATCCACCTGTGGAATACGCGCCTCAATACGGTGGAGTCGTTTGGTAGGGGCACACATTCCCAACTGTTCCCGCAAGAGCGCCTAGACTTCCCTATTGTCGGTGTTGCAACCGGGAGTGAGCACGGTATTCTAATTACTGCTAATCAAGAAGGCAAGTCTCACTGTTACAATGTATACTGCTGGGGCTGGGGAGAGCATGGCAACTGCGGCCCGCAAAAGGGCTCCCAGCCTGGACTGCAGCTCGTGGGCCAATACTCTGGAAAACCTCGCGTGTTTGGCGGATGTGCCACCACGTGGATCGTGCTCTAGCACTGATAAGTAACTATATACCCACTATCATATACATAGATGTCCATTCAGCATTAATTCTCATCGTGGTAGATCTCAAAGGTAAAGTAGCCGTTTAGGCCTTTTGTTATCGCCCGTACTTGCGAAAAACGGGCCAACAACGAAAAAATTTGAAAAAGTTTCCACCTTAGAGAAGGTTCTCAAGCACAAGGGCACAGCATAAGGGACACCAGCAAGGGAACTCCGACTGACGTTATCCCTGCAAACTACCGCTAATGAACGACCCTTCTTTACTAGGCTACCCTAATCTGGGCCCGCAGCAGCAACAGCAACAGCAGCAACAGCAGCATGCCGGGCTACTAGGAAAGGGTACACCAAACGCTCTACAGCAGCAGCTACACATGAACCAGCTCACCGGGATACCTCCGCCGGGACTCATGAACAACAGCGATGTACACACTTCCAGCAACAACAACTCGCGCCAGTTGCTCGACCAATTGGCTAATGGGAACGCGAACATGCTCAATATGAACATGGATAACAACAATAACAACAATAACAACAACAACAACAACAACGGCGGTGGAAGCGGGGTGATGATGAATGCCTCCACAGCCGCAGTAAATTCTATAGGGATGGTTCCTACCGTTGGTACGCCTGTGAACATCAATGTGAACGCCAGTAACCCTTTATTACACCCGCACTTGGATGACCCTTCTTTACTAAACAATCCGATCTGGAAGCTTCAATTGCATCTGGCTGCAGTGTCCGCACAATCTCTGGGGCAACCCAACATTTATGCTAGACAAAACGCTATGAAAAAGTATTTGGCTACACAACAGGCTCAGCAAGCTCAGCAACAAGCGCAGCAACAGGCACAGCAGCAGGTCCCGGGCCCATTTGGCCCCGGACCTCAGGCTGCACCACCAGCTTTGCAGCCCACCGATTTCCAGCAATCTCACATTGCAGAAGCCTCCAAATCACTGGTAGACTGCACAAAGCAAGCCTTGATGGAAATGGCCGACACTCTCACCGACAGCAAGACAGCAAAGAAACAACAACCTACGGGAGATAGCACTCCCTCAGGCACGGCAACTAACAGTGCAGTTTCTACACCATTGACTCCCAAGATAGAGCTGTTTGCTAATGGCAAGGACGAAGCCAACCAGGCGCTCTTACAACACAAGAAACTGTCTCAGTACAGCATCGACGAAGATGACGACATTGAAAACAGAATGGTCATGCCCAAGGACTCCAAATACGACGACCAATTATGGCACGCGCTAGATCTGTCCAACTTGCAAATCTTCAATATCAGCGCCAACATCTTCAAGTACGATTTTCTAACGAGACTATATTTGAATGGCAATAGCCTCACGGAACTGCCAGCGGAGATTAAGAACCTAAGCAACCTACGCGTTCTGGACCTGTCGCATAATAGGTTGACATCTCTACCAGCGGAACTAGGCTCATGTTTCCAATTGAAATACTTATACTTTTTTGATAACATGATCACCACATTACCATGGGAGTTTGGGAACCTGTGTAACCTTCAGTTTCTTGGTGTAGAAGGAAACCCCTTAGAAAAACAGTTTTTAAAGATCCTTACAGAAAAATCTGTCACGGGATTGATTTTCTACCTGAGAGACAACAGACCAGAGATTCCCTTACCGCATGAACGTAGGTTCATCGAAATCAATACCGATGGGGAACCACAGAGGGAGTACGATTCTTTGCAGCAATCCACCGAGCATCTGGCCACCGATTTAGCCAAGAGGACGTTCACCGTCTTATCCTACAACACCTTATGTCAACACTATGCCACCCCAAAAATGTACCGTTACACACCGTCGTGGGCGTTAAGTTGGGATTACAGGCGCAATAAATTAAAGGAGCAAATTCTCTCGTACGACAGTGATCTGTTGTGTTTACAAGAAGTGGAGTCTAAGACTTTTGAAGAGTATTGGGTGCCCTTATTGGACAAGCACGGTTATACAGGCATCTTCCATGCAAAGGCAAGAGCCAAGACCATGCATTCCAAGGACTCTAAGAAAGTGGACGGGTGTTGCATTTTTTTCAAAAGGGACCAATTCAAGTTGATCACCAAAGACGCCATGGATTTCAGCGGTGCTTGGATGAAACACAAGAAGTTCCAAAGAACTGAAGATTATTTAAACCGTGCAATGAACAAAGACAACGTTGCACTGTTCTTAAAGCTACAACACATCCCTAGTGGCGACACCATATGGGCGGTCACCACGCATTTGCACTGGGATCCAAAATTCAATGATGTCAAGACATTCCAAGTAGGTGTCCTGTTAGATCATCTGGAAACGCTGCTAAAGGAGGAGACATCGCACAATTTTAGACAGGACATTAAGAAGTTTCCTGTGCTCATTTGTGGTGACTTCAATTCATACATCAACTCCGCCGTATACGAATTGATAAGTACAGGCCGTGTCCAAATACATCAAGAGGGAAATGGTAGAGATTTCGGTTACATGTCGGAGAAAAATTTCTCACATAACTTGGCTCTCAAATCAAGTTATAATTGTATCGGAGAACTACCATTCACCAATTTCACACCGTCATTCACAGATGTTATCGACTATATATGGTTTTCTACACATGCTCTAAGGGTGCGTGGCCTATTGGGTGAAGTGGACCCTGAATACGTGAGTAAGTTTATCGGGTTCCCCAACGACAAATTCCCCAGTGACCATATACCATTGTTAGCAAGATTTGAATTTATGAAGACAAACACAGGCAGTAGGAAAGTATAAACCGCACACTTTCATCCCACTCCCTCCCTCCTCTCTGTACACTACCTCATTATAAAATTGAAACGATCCCAATCTCACCGCACTTCCCATAAAGCCTTCACGTTATACTTTTTTTTCTCATCTTTTTTTCTCTCTCTCTCTCTCTTTTGCGTATCTTTTTCGTCCTGTTTCTTTCTTACTTAAGTATCTTTTTATAATATTTAAGAGAGCCAAAATTATTTAACCAAACCAAGAATCTTGTATTCCATAACGAATCCTTAATTCTTCTTGTTGTTATTAATGCCAAAAACAGAATTAATTTCCCGAAAAAGAAAAAAAATTGACTTAAAAAATCATAGGAAAGGATGAATGATTTACGTTACGGCGACAGCTTATCATCAAACGCAAGAAAGCATACCAGATTGCAAAAATGAGTACTAGTGCGGACACTGATACCATCAAGAAGCCAATCCTTGCGGTGCCAGAGCCTGCACTGGCCGATACGCATTCAGAGGAGATATCACGCTCTGGAGAAGAACATGAATCAGAGAACAACGAGCACTCAGATGAAGAAGGCGATAATTATTCTGAAAGAGAGCAATCTGTGTCAACCGAACCACTGGATACATTGCCGTTAAGAAAAAAGTTGAAAAATCTTTCCTATATTACATTTTTCGCCATAGGAATAGGTCTTTTATGGCCGTGGAACTGTATTCTCAGTGCCTCGCAGTATTTTAAGCACGATATTTTCAAAGACACTTCCATTTGGGCAAAGATCTTCACAAGCTCTATGATGTCCTTTTCTACCATATCGTCAATGCTGTTCAACATCTACTTGGCCAAAAGGCAGTACAAATACTCGAGAAGGGTCATAAACGGGCTTGTGTGGGAGATTATTGTCTTTACTGTCATGTGCTTCTTTACAATTTTGCATTTCCTTTTACCTAAATGGTTCAATTTCATGTTTATAATGGTGCTTGTAGTGATCAGTTCCATGGGGACAGCCATGACACAGAATGGTATCATGGCCATAGCCAACGTCTTCGGTTCCGAGTACAGTCAAGGCGTCATGGTGGGGCAAGCCGTTGCTGGTGTCCTGCCCTCCCTAGTGCTTTTTGCCCTAGCCTTCATCGAGAACTCGTCTGTGTCTACTACGGGCGGGATTCTTCTATACTTTTTTACCACAACACTCATGGTCACCATTTGTGTGGTCATGTTCAGCGTGAGCAAAATCAGTCGGAAAGTGAACGAGAATTGGAATGTGGAAGACGGACATATCACTGATGTGTTGTTAGGGTCTCTGCGCTCCAATGAGGAGGAAATCCGTATTGTTGGCCGCATTGACCAAATGGAGGATGAAGACCACCGCCGCACCAACGGCACTCGCGACGACAACGACGAAGGTGAGGAACTCCAACTAAAAGTGCCTTTCGAGGTCTTATTTGCCAAACTAAAGTACCTGGTTCTTTCCATATTCACCACGTTTGTCGTAACTCTTGTTTTTCCTGTATTTGCGTCTGCCACCTACGTGACAGGGCTTCCTTTAAGCAACGCACAGTACATACCTCTCATATTCACGCTGTGGAACCTAGGCGACCTTTACGGAAGAGTCATTGCCGACTGGCCCATGTTCCGTGACCAGAAATTTACGCCACGCAAAACCTTCATCTACTCATTGTTGCGGGTGGCCGCAATACCACTGTTCTTGATGTTCACAGCCATCACCTCCTCTTCAAGCGGCGATGAAGAGCACAATGGCTCCGTAATCGTTGACTTGTGTTACATGCTACTGCAGTTCCTTTTCGGCGTAACCAACGGGCACGTCATCTCTATGAGTTTCATGAAGGTGCCAGAGCAACTGGACAACGACGACGAGAAGGAAGCGGCCGGTGGATTCACTAATATTTTCGTTTCTACAGGACTAGCTCTGGGCAGCATCATAAGCTACGTATTCGTCTTCATAATTGACTTTATTATCAGGTAGATAGATACTGTACATACCGAAACGCCATCATTTACAGTCGTGATACGATTTACTGTCACTTAGTAATAATATCTCGTACATAGCGACAAACATACATATTATTGGACACGTCGCCCTGAAAAAAAAAACATAAGAAAAGAATACGAAAAAAAGAACGAAAGAACTTACGGAAAGATCCGTTTCGTGTACTGTTTATTAATAGTGTTGCATTCTTTTTGAGGGTAAAAAAAAGGTCATTTCTCGAGACTAACAACATTACCAAGGAGAACCGGCTTAGTCCACATCGCTACTGTCATTCTGTTTCGAACCGTGGTCCAGCAATCATGTCCTCGTCTTCGTCTACCGGGTACAGCAAAAACAATGCCGCCCACATTAAGCAAGAGAATACACTGAGACAAAGAGAATCGTCTTCCATCAGCGTCAGTGAGGAACTTTCGAGCGCTGATGAGAGAGACGCGGAAGATTTCTCGAAGGAAAAGCCCGCTGCACAAAGCTCACTGTTACGCCTGGAATCCGTTGTAATGCCGGTGATCTTTACTGCATTGGCGTTGTTTACCAGGATGTACAAAATCGGCATCAACAACCATGTTGTTTGGGATGAGGCGCACTTTGGTAAATTTGGTTCTTATTACTTGAGACACGAATTTTACCACGATGTCCATCCTCCCCTAGGAAAAATGCTGGTCGGGTTGTCTGGTTATTTGGCAGGCTACAACGGTTCTTGGGACTTCCCTTCTGGGGAAATTTACCCAGACTATTTGGATTACGTTAAAATGAGACTGTTCAACGCGTCATTTTCCGCGCTCTGTGTGCCATTGGCCTACTTCACTGCCAAAGCTATTGGATTTTCTTTACCAACAGTTTGGCTGATGACCGTGTTGGTTTTGTTTGAAAACTCGTATAGCACTTTGGGCAGGTTCATTCTTTTGGACTCCATGCTACTTTTCTTCACTGTCGCATCGTTCTTTAGTTTTGTTATGTTCCACAACCAGAGGTCCAAGCCGTTCTCTAGAAAGTGGTGGAAATGGCTGTTGATCACTGGTATTTCTTTGGGTTGCACTATTTCCGTCAAAATGGTGGGTCTATTTATCATCACTATGGTCGGTATCTATACTGTGATTGACTTATGGACCTTTTTGGCAGATAAATCCATGTCATGGAAAACCTATATTAACCACTGGTTGGCAAGAATATTTGGTCTTATTATCGTCCCCTTCTGCATTTTCCTATTGTGCTTCAAAATACATTTTGACCTATTATCGCATTCTGGTACAGGTGATGCTAACATGCCATCTCTTTTCCAAGCAAGATTAGTGGGTTCTGACGTCGGACAAGGTCCCCGTGACATTGCTCTAGGTTCCTCCGTTGTCTCCATCAAAAACCAAGCTCTTGGAGGATCTCTATTGCACTCACATATACAAACTTATCCAGATGGGTCCAACCAACAACAAGTAACCTGTTATGGTTACAAAGATGCTAACAACGAATGGTTTTTCAACAGAGAAAGAGGCTTACCATCATGGTCAGAAAACGAAACTGACATCGAGTATTTGAAGCCAGGTACCTCCTATAGATTGGTACACAAAAGCACGGGCAGAAACTTGCACACCCACCCAGTTGCTGCACCAGTGTCAAAGACACAATGGGAGGTTTCTGGTTACGGTGACAATGTTGTTGGTGACAATAAAGACAATTGGGTTATTGAGATCATGGACCAAAGAGGAGATGAAGACCCTGAGAAGTTGCACACATTGACCACCTCTTTCCGTATCAAGAACTTGGAGATGGGCTGTTACTTGGCTCAAACCGGTAACAGTTTGCCCGAATGGGGTTTCAGACAACAAGAAGTTGTCTGCATGAAAAACCCATTCAAAAGGGACAAGAGGACCTGGTGGAACATCGAGACCCACGAAAATGAAAGGTTGCCACCAAGACCCGAAGATTTTCAATACCCAAAGACCAACTTCTTAAAAGACTTCATTCATTTAAATCTAGCCATGATGGCCACTAATAACGCTTTGGTGCCAGATCCAGACAAATTTGATTACTTAGCTTCCTCAGCATGGCAATGGCCAACTTTGAATGTGGGTTTGAGACTATGTGGCTGGGGTGATGATAATCCAAAATACTTCCTATTGGGTACCCCAGCTTCCACGTGGGCTTCTAGTGTTGCCGTCCTCGCATTCATGGCCACGGTCGTTATCTTACTGATCAGATGGCAAAGACAATATGTGGACCTAAGAAATCCATCTAACTGGAACGTTTTCTTAATGGGCGGGTTCTACCCACTACTAGCTTGGGGCCTACACTACATGCCATTCGTTATCATGTCTAGAGTCACCTACGTTCATCATTACTTGCCTGCCTTGTATTTTGCACTGATCATTTTGGCGTACTGTTTCGACGCCGGTTTGCAAAAATGGTCCAGATCTAAGTGCGGCCGTATCATGCGGTTCGTCCTATACGCCGGATTCATGGCACTTGTAATTGGTTGCTTCTGGTACTTCTCCCCAATATCATTTGGTATGGAGGGACCAAGTAGTAACTTCCGCTACTTAAACTGGTTTTCCACTTGGGACATTGCCGACAAGCAAGAAGCATGAATTAAGATCATCGTAGTAAGTACATAAGTAAAAAACAAGAATTAAATAAAATTTCTATATCAACCAGCAGAAGAAGTGGTCTATATAAACCACTATATAATGAATTTCGATAAACACTCTTTAATTGTTAACCAGGCTGTTCTCCTTACTCATCTTTGCGATCCGATGCTGTTTTATTACCCTTCTGTTTTTTCCTTTCTGCATTTTGATTTTCGCGAATAATGAAATTCTTGATCTTTTTATCAACAATGAAAAAAAAACTGTAAACAGAAACTGATAATTTCTTGAACCCTTTAGCCCACCCCAACCGTACTCGTGTTATTCGCTCGTTGATTTACGCGAACCTTTTTGTTTGCTTTACATAGCCTCTAGCCATTCAAAGATTCGCTACCCTGAACCATGGAAATATTTAGCCAGAAAGATTACTACCCGACTCCATCCTCAAATGTTATTAGCTATGAAAGCGATTGTTTATCCAAACCAGTGAACAGTGCCGACCTGCCCGCGTTAATTGTACACCTTTCTTCCCCTTTGGAAGGTGTAGACTACAACGCATCTGCAGATTTTTTCCTTATTTATAGGAATTTTATAACGCCTCAAGACTTACACGACTTACTCATCTATAGATTTCGATGGTGTATTAGGGAGATCACAACAAATGCTGCAAAAGCTAAGAGAAGGCGAATTGGTGAAGTTGCCCTCGTGAGGACGTTTGTGTTGTTGAGGCATTCCATACTGAATTATTTTGTGCAAGATTTTTTACCGAACATAACATTAAGACTTCGGTTGATCGAGTTTCTAAACGACAAACACATTGAACAGTACCCAAAAATAATTTCCAGCTGTATAATCAATCTGAAAAAAAACTGGGTGCATTGTTCTAAGTTGGTTTGGGAGAATATTGAACTAAATGAACCTGATAAATTAGACTTTGATGCATGGCTGCATTATTCGTTAAAGGATTTCACGCAACTAGAAAGCCTACACAAAAGAGGAAGCCGACTGAGCATTTACGCCAGGCAAAGTTTTGCCAGTCCTGATTTTCGTAACCAAAGCGTTTTATCATTATATAAAACTTCTGATGTATTTAGACTGCCGGAGAAGCTACAGTCTTCAAATTCTTCCAAAAACCAGAGAAGCCCTTCTATGCTTTTATTTCCCGATAATACATCAAATGTTTACTCGAAGCACCGAATAGCGAAAGAACCTTCAGTTGATAATAAAAGCGAGGACATGTCAGATAGTAAACAAAAGATCAGCCACTTGTCAAAAGTCACTCTAGTATCCACACTAATGAAAGGCGTAGACTACCCGTCATCATATGCAGTCGATAAATTAATGCCTCCAACACCGGCTAAAAAAGTTGAATTTATTCTGAATTCCTTATATATTCCTGAAGATTTAAATGAACAAAGCGGAACGCTTCAAGGTACATCGACGACATCATCTCTAGATAACAATAGCAACAGTAATAGTAGATCTAATACATCTTCAATGTCTGTGTTACATCGCAGCGCTATTGGTCTTTTAGCTAAGTGGATGAAAAACCATAATCGCCATGATAGCAGTAATGATAAAAAATTTATGAGTGCTATTAAACCAGCAAACCAGAAACCTGAAATGGATGCGTTTGTCAAATACGTTGTATCAATATCATCTCTCAATAGAAAATCTTCCAAGGAAGAAGAGGAAGAGTTTCTTAACTCTGATTCTTCTAAATTTGACATCCTAAGTGCAAGAACCATAGATGAAGTGGAGTCCCTACTGCATTTACAAAACCAGCTGATAGAAAAAGTTCAAACGCATTCGAATAACAACCGAGGTCCTACAGTTAATGTTGATTGTGAACGTCGGGAACACATACATGATATAAAGATTTTACAACAAAATAGCTTTAAACCGAGTAATGATAATTTTAGCGCTATGGACAATTTGGATCTGTATCAAACCGTAAGTTCAATTGCTCAGTCAGTCATCTCTTTAACTAATACTTTAAACAAGCAACTGCAGAACAATGAATCGAATATGCAGCCATCACCCTCGTATGATGCACTGCAACGAAGGAAAGTAAAAAGTCTCACGACAGCATATTACAATAAAATGCACGGTAGCTACTCAGCAGAAAGTATGAGGCTCTTTGATAAAGATAATAGTTCTTCACGTACAGACGAGAATGGACCTCAAAGATTGTTATTCCATGAAACTGATAAAACCAACTCAGAAGCGATTCCAAATATGACACCAAGGAGGAAAAATCATTCCCAATCCCAAAAAAGCATGACTTCTTCGCCTCTGAAAAATGTTCTACCTGATCTTAAAGAATCGTCTCCCTTAAACGATAGTAGGGAAGACACAGAATCAATAACATATTCGTACGATTCCGAGTTGTCATCCAGCTCTCCACCCAGAGATACTGTAACGAAAAAGTCAAGAAAAGTCAGAAACATCGTGAATAATACAGATAGTCCAACTCTAAAAACAAAAACTGGGTTTTTAAATCTAAGAGAGTTTACATTTGAAGATACCAAGTCTTTAGATGAGAAAAAGGGTACTATAGATGGCCTTGAAAAGAATTATGATAACAAAGAAAATCAGGAATCAGAATATGAGAGCACAAAAAAGCTGGACAACTCACTCGATGCATCATCAGAAGCCAATAATTATGATATAACTACAAGAAAAAAACATTCATCTTGCAATCACAAGATCAAACAAGCAGTTGTAAGACCGGCTAGTGGAAGGATCAGCATTTCAAGAGTTCAAAGCATTGCCATAACACCAACCAAAGAGTTATCCATAGTAGATCCTGAGCAAAACAAGTCAAACTCAGTTATAGAGGAAATAAGTGAAATAGAACCTCTCAACCTGGAATATAATAAAAAAAGCGCGTTGTACTCTGATACATCGTCCACCGTTATCAGTATCTCAACGAGCAAGCTTTTTGAATCTGCTCAGAATAGTCCTATAAAACAAACTCAAAATCCACAGAGAGAATTTCCCAACGGGACCAGCGTGAGTGAAACCAATAGAATCAGATTATCCATAGCACCCACAATAGAATCTGTTGTAAGTGATTTGAATTCGATTACCACTGGTAGCACTGTTGAAACTTTCGAAACGTCCAGGGATTCACCAGTGCCACACCAAAGGATAATAAATTTAAGAGAAGAATATCAAAGGGGTAATCAAGATATAATCTCAAACACTTCTTCATTGCATGAGTTAAAAACAATTGATTTAAGCGATTCCAATAATGACCTAGAAAGTCCAAGTACCCATGCGAAAAACAACAAGTATTTTTTTTCACCAGATGACGGTAGCATTGACGTTGCTTCTCCAATGAAAAACGTTGAAGAGCTGAAAAGTAAATTTCTGAAGAACGAGAGTGAAACTAATAGTAACATATCTGGAAGTGTATTGACAATGGACGATATCGACATTAATGACACATCCAGTGCCCGGAACACACGGAGAGCAAACTCTGAGTCGGCTTTTACAGGCTCCTTGAATAAGAAAAATTTAAATGAAATTGCTAATATGCTCGATGATTCAATTAATGACGATCCAATAACCGTGGCATTAATGAAACTGGAAGGTACATACGAGAAAATTCCCGAAAAACCAGAGAACACCAAGAGTAGTGACGCTATTGGAATTAAAACGAGCAAGTTAGCAGATGAAGTGGAAATGCTAAACCTTAACAACTTGCCGTCATTCCAAAATAGCCCCGCAGAAAAAAGAAAATCGTTATTAATAGAAAGAAGGAGACAAACTATAATGAATATTCCCTTTACTCCAGATCAATCCGAGAAGGAAGGCTTTACTTCCTCCTCTCCTGAAAAAATAGACGTGTCAGCTAATGTTGATGTTGCTGTGCAAGCGGCGCAAATCCAGGAATTAATCGGTCAATACAGGATTCACGACTCAAGATTAATGATTTCTAATAATGAAAGTCACGTTCCATTTATACTAATGTACGATTCCCTGTCTGTAGCGCAACAAATGACCTTGATAGAGAAGGAAATTTTAGGAGAAATCGACTGGAAAGATTTATTAGATTTAAAGATGAAGCATGAAGGCCCACAAGTTATAAGTTGGTTGCAACTACTAGTAAGGAACGAGACCTTATCTGGCATTGATTTAGCTATATCCAGATTTAACTTAACTGTGGATTGGATTATATCAGAAATACTTCTTACCAAGAGCAGCAAAATGAAAAGAAATGTCATTCAAAGGTTTATACACGTTGCAGACCACTGCAGGACATTTCAGAACTTTAACACATTGATGGAAATCATTCTAGCCTTAAGTTCTTCAGTTGTTCAAAAATTCACTGATGCATGGCGTCTGATTGAACCAGGCGACTTACTGACTTGGGAAGAGCTAAAGAAGATTCCCTCGCTAGACAGGAATTATTCTACAATAAGAAATCTACTTAACTCTGTGAATCCACTGGTGGGTTGCGTCCCTTTCATCGTCGTATATCTTTCGGACCTATCAGCAAACGCAGAGAAGAAAGACTGGATCTTAGAAGATAAAGTAGTGAATTACAATAAATTTGATACGAACGTTCAAATAGTCAAGAATTTCATTCAAAGGGTTCAATGGTCCAAGTTTTACACTTTCAAAGTTAACCACGAATTGCTGAGTAAGTGTGTTTATATCAGCACATTAACACAAGAAGAGATTAATGAACTATCCACATGAGGTATTGTGCCACTTTCGTCCAGTTCCCAAATTCCTCTTGTAAAAAACTTTGCATATAAAATATACAGATGGAGCATATATAGATGGAGCATATATACATGTTTTTTTTTTTAAAAAACATGGACTCGAACAGAATAAAAGAATTTATAATGATAGATAATGCATACTTCAATAAGAGAGAATACTTGTTTTAAAATGAGAATTGCTTTCATTAGCTCATTATGTTCAGATTATCAAAATGCAGTAGGGTAATAAAC
>JXWR01006594.1_pt1 | contig 14963 bp, 5 predicted proteins | sample 315541 | NCBI WGS metagenome assembly JXWR01 (sample SAMN03273951, study PRJNA271842) | soil metagenome | isolation source: rice field ambient CO2 | place: India: CRRI Experimental farm Cuttack,Odisha-753006 | collected 2013-12-17
CTAATACTGCTAATACTGCTAATATCGCTAATACTACTGCTGCTGGCGCTGGCGATAGTGGTACTGCTTGTACTGTTATCTGTTGAGTCTGAGGTACCGGAGCTGGTATAGACTGTGGAGGTTGTGGAATCAGTTACTGATGCCCATAAATTAGCCTCGGAAGTTCCGTTGATGCTCGAAGACGACCAGGATGATGTTGTTGTTGCTGGATAGACATTGCTGGTGGTGGTGGTGCTACTCCATGAAGTCTGACTGCTGAACCATGTTGAAGACAGCTCTGTGCTGGAGGTGGAGGTGGAGGCAGAGACAGGCGTACTAGAAGCATAAGATGATGAAGTCGGTTTATCTTTAATGTCTCTAGTCACCGTCACTGTCAACGTTCTTGTGGTTGTTGAATTGATTTCCCCATCGGCGTCAGCATTGGCATTAGCATCAGCAAGGGCTAATGTGGCCATAGCCATGGCTGAGATAGTGGTGATGTGAAGTAAGTTTGAAACCATTTTCTATGTATGCGTTTATCTTTGTGCTTTTGTTTGTGCTAGAGTGTAAATGAGCGTCAATAGTTGGACAGAAAAGAGTGTGGTGAATTGTTAGCTGTGTTGATTGCTACGATGATAGTAATGCTGAATCGGGTTATCTGATTTCTGTTGTATTGTTCTTGTTATCAGTAATTCAGTAATTCAGTTCTGCAAGATCAATCATCAAACAACAATGAAAACTATTGAACAGTAAATAATATTAATGCAAAAAACAGAGGGTATGAAAGAACAGACAGTTGAGGGGAAGTAAATTGCCCTTTGGACAGCGCCATCATTCCCATATATACGTCCACATTATCCGGTGAGACGCACACATGTGTATGCGTATGGGTATAAGTATACCCATTCATTCCACTCCATAACCATGGATGGATAGAAAAATTCCTCAAGAACTCACTTTATTCCTAGTAATAATCTCGCATCTCCCCTTAGACAATGTATCCCAGAACTTAGACCCACAGATCTTCAGATATTACCTCACTTCACCACACAAAATGCCACCAATCACCGATGATGCACTGACCATTAACTTACATACTTCGGTTGAGCTTGAAGGTCAAATAAACTAAAAATCATCCAAAGAGCCGTATAGTTGAGTAATAAAAATGATGAACCAGATAATAAATCCATAAATTTGATCCATTGTAAAACTCTCGGCTTGCTTGATGCTTCTCAAAGAAGTAACTATTAATCGTTTCCAATAACTAGGAACATCACACTTTTTTCACTTTGTATTATTATTTTTTTTTCTTTTTTCTTGCATGTTGTGGTGGCACAACTAGCCAGCTAACTAGCTACCTGATCAACTAAATAACCAACTGCAGCAGCTCACCCATGTTTGGTAATTGCGTCCAGTCGAGTAAATTGCAAGTTTGCAAAAAAATCCAACGAGTCTCTTGTGCATATGCAGTATACTCCAGACTAGCAAAACTTCCGAGGGACAAGTATACGCCAGTGTGCTGCTACATGTATCATAAACCGAAAATAATCAACACACACTTTGTTTTGCCTGGTAGTTATCTCAGCATTTACTAGATAATTATTAAAATTTGCGGAACAGACTGTAAAATTGTCAGTAATTGATGCTCTTTATGATGAGCACTACACTCAAAAAGCTGGGATTCATCGAAAAAGACCACAAGCCACAGACTTGCAGACTCACAGACCCACAGACCGCAGACCGCAGACCGCGGATCGCATTCCCAAATTCCAAACTTCAGGACCCTTTCAAAAAAACGCCGATTTACGCTAACGTGAATGTTTCCTGGGAACTTGATCTCACCGGTTTTAATACCGTTGAAGTTGGTTTTGGCTAACGCTGGCTTGACATTGGCACTCTTTAGATTCTGCTAGTGATGAAAAGCTAAATAAGAAAATTGGACTCTTTTGTGGCTCTCGGGGGCGCTTGGAACATTTCAAGCCCACAAAGAGAAACAAGACAAGTAACAGTACAGTGAAAGAATGCACTCATGGCAAAAGCGAAAAAACAAGCACTTGTCAAAATTTGCTTGCTTATAGTTGTGATATATCATGAGGATTTTTACGCTTACGGGAATAATTTTTTATACACAAGTTGTACTAGCAAAACTTTTATAGGCATAACGTATACATAGCATATACAGTACCACAAGACTGTTCTATTCTTTGCAAATCCACAACTGAGTAAAGACGATATACAAAGCATTAGCAGAGCAAAGCTTCAAAAGCCACTCACTCTCCGTTTCCTATAGCGTAAAGGTTCTCTCTATAGAATTTGCGCCATTTTCCTAATCTCTCATTATCGATATCAGATTCATGAGCTTGAACAATATTATTGATTGTCACAACCGTCTTGGAATTAGATTTAATATTCTCATTCTGCTCATCAATTTGCTGTTTAGTAGCCTTGTCACTTAATTTTTTACCAAAAATTTTGGTGTTCCTAGTAATGTAGTTATCCAAAATAGTATCCTCTTCAAACAAAATCAATCCCCAAACTTTAACAATCTTTTGAATCATCAAATTTGTAATCAAAATTATTTCACTACTGTCTTTCAAACCAAAGTCAACAATCTGCGACGAAATTTTGAGCAAAGTATCTTTGTTTTTACCTTGCTCAATATCTTTAGCAAGAAAATCATTAGAAACAACACTGAAAAAAATCTCATAAACGGTCTTTCTAAGCTCAATGCCATCATCAATTTTGTGCTTGAATGGCCCAATTTGTAGCTTGCGGATAAATTCAACTCTTGGTTTCAACTCATTTAGTAGAGGTTCTAGAAGTTCGCCTTGGATCAAATTAGATTTGTAATAAAATTCAAAATAATTGTGAATAATACCTAGCAACAAATTGAGTGAAATTTGTTTCAAAACAATTAACTCCGAGCCCAAATTCAATTTCAAATATTCAACAAAGTTAGGGTCAACTAGTAGATCCATACTTCCGTTGCTCTTGAAAAATTCAAGGTTGATTAATTGTCTGATGGTGTTAAGAACAAGATAGTTAATTGTATTTTCTTCCTTCTTTTCGGAGGTTGTGTATTTTGCAAGGTGAGAAATAAATGATTGATTGGTAATTAGAATTAAAGACAAAGACTCAGAAGCAATTGAAAGCTCATTAATATCCAATGTAGAAGTTTCATCATTTTTCTTTTCAATTTCGAAAATGGCTTGCCAAATTTTGAGAGCATTACTTTCATTAATATGACTTGAAGCTTCCGTAATAGTGTCATTAAGAATACTGTTGTTATTTGATTGAACAGACTTGTTATACTTAATTTCCAACTCTTGCTTGACAGCCAAAAGCAATGAGTATCTAAGAGATTTTGATTCTTCATCGTCTTTACCCTTTGAGGCTTCCAAGGTTTCCAAAATGCGAGGCAAGTATGAGTCAATGTCTCTTGAAATAAACTTACCAATATTTCGAGCAATGACTAGCATCACTTGATCATTAGTCTGGTATTCTTTGAGTAGGTCTAAAAATACATTAAAATCAATGTCAAGCTTTTTGAATTTTGCAACGTTTCCCAAGAAGTTCAATGTAAAGATTAGTTCTGTTTGGTCCTTGATGTCACTTAGCAACCGTCTTTCAGCATCAACAATCTTTTGAGTAAGGTGTGCTTGTATAGCAATAATAGATAAAACTTCAGCAACAATTGAACTGCTGGTATATTTATCTTCAAACAAATCATCAAAAAGGTTTTCACCGTTTACTCTATGAGTGAGGCTCTTGGCAACATAAAGCAATGGTGCAGAATTTTCTGCCACACTTTTGCTTTGTAAGCCAACTTGAAGAATTTCAATAATTTGCTCTACAAGAGAAATATTGCACTTTGAAACACGAGAAAGCAAAATACCAATAATGAGCAACTTTCTTTGGTAATCTTTTGAATCCCCAAATTCTTTGACAACAACTACTTCAATAATTTTCACAAATTCATCTTCTGAAAGTTTTTCATCAAGATGGCGATTTTCCACAATATTGAGCAACATTTTTAAAGAATCACTCACAATAGAAGCTTGATTTCTTTGGTTTGCTTTTTCAATAAACCCCAACAATATATTCACCAATTGACTAAGCCATTGATTAGGTATCTCGTTAGGAAGATCGTGTTTGTTCACATCATAACGGAAAAGCGTAATTAAAGATTTGAGAGTAGATTCGCTTAAAGAGTCGTACACCAAATTACCTTTAACAACTTCAAGAATCTGGTTAGAATACTCAGAATTTTCCAAGTTCAACCCACCAAAAACACGAATGAGCAACAATGTTGATTTCTCTCTCAATTCGGAATCGTAATTTTTAGAAGACGCTTTGTCAATAAATGAAATGAAAAGGTCTTTGAAATGCTCAAACTCAGTCCATCTGATTTTATGTGTAGCAAAATTATCGATAAGATATAGAGATGCATCTAAAGCGGAAAGTGAGGAATTACGCACTGGGTTGTTAACTCCAATAGCCAAATCAGATATAATACCGTCCACTTTTTCTTTGATTCCAATCAAACTGTGTTGCTTGAAAATGGTAGTGTACAAATCAATCAATTCGTTATCAAGACGGAAATTGGATGTATTTAGATCCTTGAATTTTTGGATGGAAGAAAGAATTGACACGATGTAAGCAGACGAAAAATGTCTATCACCAACATACACCAACTCTGCAGCAAACTTTAAATAATTATTCAAGGCATTAACGTTTTTTGCCTTACCCAAATTCTTTGCAAATGATTTGACAATAATTGGGATTTTGCTCACGAAGGTGCTAAATAGATCACTAGAAGTGTTAACAGCCTTAACAACTATAGTTAAAGAAGAGAGAATTTCAGTAACAACAAGCTCATTGCTATCATTGAGTTTAAATGCTAGCAAATCAATGACTCCCTCATTAAATAGTTTTTTCAAAGTAGCACTATCTGCTTGTTTTGCCACAAGGCCAATAACTTTGGCTGCTTCTTTTCTCAATCTCCAACTAATGTCATCGTTATCTTCCTCGTCGTCATAATATTCCTCATCAGAAAAGTCAACATCCTCATCATCAGAAATAGGTATGTCATCATCTTCATCGTCTTCATCGTCGGCAAGGTTGTAAGGATCATACTTCAAGAAGTTTTTAGTGATACTCAAAAGGTCATCTACATAAGGACCTAGAACATCATAAAGAGATACTGCTAAATTTTCAATACAATTTAAGGAAATATCTCTCACTTCATCAAACTTCAAAGTATCATCGTTCATGTCTTGGTCATTGTCCATGTCAACATCTGCTTCAAATCTGTCCAAGTATAAGTCATCTCTTAGCACTTTGAATATCTGGCCAAACTGTGAAACGAACTTACTGGCGTTTTTCTTCGTGATATTCAACAAAAGATTAAGTCTTACCGTTTCCACTTCAAATGTTGATAATCGAGGATTTATTGCCTTGATTTCGTCAATATTCAAAAACGCATCATTAATGATTTTTTCTGCTTGTGAACTATTATTCAAGTAGTCTATTAAAAGACCAAGGGTGTTGATTGCTTTGCTACTCAAAACTCCATAGCTTTTATAAGCTGAGTTAATTAACAAAACTGTAGCTTGTCTAATTTGCGCATTATTGAGTGCATTTCCATTGAACTTGATCAAATCAAACAAAATTTCAATGTAGTCTAAGGAAGGAATGACCGTAGTCTGCTCATTAACAATATAGGGGAAGATATCAGAAACAATCAACTGAGACAAATTGTATCTTTTACTGGAAGCTTTCAAATTTTGAAGAAAATATCTTAATGCCATAGTGAAAATTGAGCCCGTCATGGCAATATCGTTGTCTTTCTTTTGCTTTTGTTGATGTTCTTTAACAAGGCTAAACAATTTCTTCAAAACTTGATCAATCAATGTTATGTTGGATTCATCCAACACAGAGCCCAATGACTTAAAATTTTTAACAGATTGGTTCTGGACATCTGGATTAACATCTTTCAAAAGATCAATTAATGCATTGGCTATGTTTTGCAACTTGTATGAATTGCTCAGGAACTGGGATTTGGGCCTGGAGAGCAACTTGTCAATGTCGCTAAGTGCCATGAATCTAATGTCAGGGTCGACATCAGTCACTTGGTCCAATAATTTGTTAATGTCCAAGTTTGCCTCCATGATTATTATTTAAAATTTCTAGTTTTGCTGATGTGCTCTTTGAGAATTCAGATTGAAAACAAACACACTGGTTAAATCATTTACAGGCGATGGCGTCTACAAGTTTCTCTCCTAAATTAAAGATCCCGATCGGCTCATCACCCATTTTTTGTGGCGTGGAGGTGATTTTGGGGGCATGGTACCATCAGTGTGGATCAATTCTCTATTTTGTTACAGGGGGCTTGATCAAAATATACTTGAATGCCAAAGTATCTACACATTTTTTTTACTATTGTTTTTAATTCATTAGTTTATTGTATTAAAAGACGCTAAACGATATAAAGACAATGGATGCCATGATTCAAAGGCATAGGAAATCAAAGAAAAATACAGAATATTAAAAAGCTAACATAAAGGAAGACATATAACATAAAAAAGACATTTGGCAAATTGTAATTTTGCGAATTTAAAAATTCAATAAAGTGGAACCACCTTCAAAGAAAGAAAATTTGTCTTTTCTTTGCTTCTCGTAGGCACTAATGTATTGATCTTTTTGTAAAGTCAAACCAATTTCATCCAAACCCTTAACCAAGTTGTTCTTTCTGAATCCATCAACTTCAAACTTGGCAATTTCTTCACCACCGGTGGTCTTGATCACTTGATTTGGCAAGTCAATCACCAAGTTTTCACCCTTTTCAGCAATTGGAATCATCTTTTCAGTGATAATTTGTTGGTCAACTCTGATTGGTAATAAACCATTCTTGAAAGAGTTATTGTAAAAGATATCACCGAAGGATGGAGCAATGATGGATTTGATACCAAAATCTTTCAAAGCCCAAGGAGCGTGTTCTCTAGAAGAACCACAACCAAAGTTAGGACCATTAACAACCAAGATTTCAGCTTTGGTCCATGGGTCAACGTTCAACATAAAGTCAGTAGCAACGTCTTCACCAGTTTTTGGATCCTTGTTGAATCTCCATTCATAAAATAAACCGTTTCTCAAACCAGTACGCTTAATAGTTTTTAAAAATTGCTTTGGAATAATAGCATCAGTATCAACGTTAGCTTTTTTCAATGGGGCAGCAAGACCGGAGACCACCTCAAATTTACCAAGACCAGCTGGTTTAGTTTTGGTAGTTTCCTTCTTTGCACCTTCTTCAGCTTCATCATCAGAAGTGGTTTGCTTAACAGTAATTTTGGAAGCCTTGTGTTTCTTTAATGGTTGTCGAGGTTGAGAATATTGTTTTTGTTCTTCTTCATTAACTTCGATAGAAATTTTAGCATTGTCGTTAAATTTGTAGTGGAAGTTTCTGATGTCAGTGAATTTGCCTTCAATAGAAGCAGCAGCAGCCATTGCAGGACTCATCAAGTGAGTTCTAGATTTAGCACCTTGTCTACCTTCGAAATTTCTGTTAGAGGTAGAAGCACATCTTTCACCTGGGTTCAAGATATCTGGGTTCATACCTAAACACATAGAACAACCAGCTTCACGCCATTCAAAGCCAGCTTCGATGAAAATTTTGTCCAAACCTTCTTGTTCAGCTCTCTTTTTCACTAAACCGGAACCTGGAACAATCATGGCCAATTTCACATTAGGAGCAATCTTGTTGCCCTTCACCACTTTAGCAGCTTCTCTCAAATCTTCAATTCTAGAATTGGTACAAGACCCAATGAAGACCTTGTCAATAGAGATTTCTTGAAGTGGCACATTTGGTTCCAAACCCATGTATTCTAAAGCTCTAATCATACCAGTCTTTTTGATGTCATCGGTGACAGTAGCTGGATCTGGCGTAGAAGCAGTAATTGGTAATGCATCTTGAGGAGAAGTACCCCAAGTAATCGTTGGAATAACATCTTTAGCTTCAACCACCACTTCTTCATCAAAGTAAGCACCAGGGTCACTCTTCAAAGTCTTCCAGTAGTTGACAGCTTTTTCCCATTCTTCACCCTTTGGTGCTAATGGTCTGTTTTTGATATAATTAAAAGTGGTTTCATCAGGACTAATCATACCAGCTCTAGCGCCAGCTTCAATAGACATATTACACATGGACATTCTTGCTTCCATGGATAAGTCTTCAATGGCTTCACCAGCGAATTCAATGACACTTCCAGTACCACCAGCAGTACCGATCAACCCAATGATGTGTAAAACCAAGTCCTTGGATGTTATACCAGGGAGTAATTTGCCTTTGACAAGAACTCTCATATTTTTGGATTTAGATTGATTCAAAGTTTGTGTAGCCAAGACATGTTCAACTTCAGAAGTACCAATACCGAAGGCCAATGCACCAAAGGCACCGTGAGTTGAGGTATGGGAATCACCACAAACCACCGTAGTACCTGGTAAAGTAAAACCTTGTTCAGGGCCAACCACATGGACAATACCTTGTCTAGAATCAGTCATGCCAAAATATGGCACATGGAATGCTTTGACATTTTTTTCCAAAGTGGATACTTGAAGCTTGGAATCTTTTTGTTCAATGAAAGTCTCCACATTCTTAAAATTTTTTCTGGAAATCGTTGGAATATTGTGGTCAACAGTGGCTAAAGTACAGTCAGTTCTTCTAACTTTTCTTCCAGCAACTTCCAAACCTTCGAAAGCTTGTGGAGAAGTGACTTCATGCACCAAGTGTCTGTCAATATATAGTAAGCAAGATCCGGATGAATCTCTGTGGACAATATGGTCTTCGAAGACCTTATCATATAATGTCTTAGGTTGGTTAGCGATTGTCATTGCTTATGGATTAATGTAGAAAAGCAAGCGTTTTTCGACTTTGTCGCAAATAGATAATGTATAGAAAATGATGATGAAGTTTATTTAAAACGACCCTTCAAGGAAATCAATTGACAAAACTGGTGATAAATTGCTGGCGTGGGCAGATATTATATACTGCCGAAAAGAAACTATGAAAATTTCAAAAAGAAATAAGTCATTCTGGGCGGGCGATGATCCGGTAACAGGAGCGGCACCGGAGCAGAAAGCCACAGCCAATCAGTAGCCTGATTTTCATAATCCTGATTAGTCACTCCAGTGACACATGTTGGCGCGTTGGCATGCATGGAATTCTGCGGAGGGGCACAAGACTTTCTTTGAAGGCCGATACAGGCCAAACACACCGCAGGCACAGACAGCATCAGGAGACAGAATACGCGAACTACAACATCACAATTCAAATAAAGCAGTTTTGCGGGGAATAATATTCAAAACAAAATCAGTAAAATACATATAGAAATACGAAAATTAGTGGATAATAAGGGAGATTAGTCGGGAAAAGATAAGGAAAAAGAAAAGAAGAAAATAAAAAAGGAAGAAATCACATAGAAAAAGAAATTCAAGAAAAAGAAAAGTCAACAATTTCGGTAGGGAAAAAAAAATTATTATACACACCAAACAACAACCATAATACTTGGTTAGATTTACTAATTTACTCTACAGAACTGTTGGAAGTGTCTGCGACTGAGCTTTTTCTATCGAATTGAATTGAGTCTAAGTTTTCTTTAAAACTGGACCGTGATCCAGTTCTGCTCTTGGTTGATTGCTTAGTTGGTGACTGTGACTGTGGTAAGATAATTGATGAATACACATTATTGTTAGAAACCCCACTAGTGGTGTTAATCAGAGACTGATAGATTAATTTGGAAGGAGAAATCATTGTGCTGTTCTTTGTTTCATGAATTACTTCCGTAAGAGAACCGTCTGTAGCGGGGATAAGTTGCACTTTGCTAACGTCGGTGCTGCCAGACTTCATATTGGATGATTCGTCAAAAGGTTTAATTGTTTGCTTTTCCGGAGTACTAACATGGATAGTCCCTTTGTTTTCAATGCTAAAATTCTCTTTTTCATCTTCAGTTTCAGTCTCACTGTCACTACTGTCCTGGTTTCTTGGAGGCCCGGTTTGAAACTCGGTTACTTGTCTTTTGGTTTCGATTTTTTCAATGCGTACTGGTTCTTTTTTGTCGCTATTATTGCTCTTCCCAGTAACAAGCTTATGCTCAACATCATGCTCCTCACTCACTGAAACTTTGCGAGAACGTGGCTTTCTAGTTGGCTGTTCATCATCAGCATCTTCAGCAGCATCTTCCTTTGTAACTGTAAGCAATGGCGTTTCAGGGATTTCTGCTTCAGCTTCTTTCTTTTCACCCTCTCTTTGAATAAAAGTCTCATCGCCATTTGCTTCTTTGATAATTTTTGTTTCCGAGTCCTTAGTGACGGTCGCATTGGTTTCAATTTCAATTTCTTTGGTAATTGCACTCTGAATGATATGGTCAATCATTGGAATTGGCTGTTTAATAAAGGATTCGACTCTTGGAACGTTGTATTTAACAGGATGGCTGTTATCAGAATGATGATCAAAGTCGTGGCTGCTGGTGGTCAGATGTCCATCTGAGTCAAAAGTTGATCTTGCATGTTCAGAGTCTGAAGTTTTATAGTCAAGGGGATATTGTTCTGGTATATCAGCAAAGTTGCCCCAGGATTTTTTCAAGTCGACATGTGAATTATTGACAATCTCAGCTAAATGTTCAAGAGAAATGGCGCTCAAACTTTTCGCAGGCGGTTTTTCTTCTTGTTCCTCGATTTCTTTTTTTGGCTCGTACTGGATAGTCCTCGCTGGTTCAGCACTTGAGTTGTCAGAGCTACGAGCACTTGAGTCTGCCTTACCATTTTTTGAAGAATCTTCCTTGCTATCGACTAATTTGCTTTTTGACTCTTCATAACCTTTTTGCACGTCATTCTTGAAAGAAGACAAAACGTCATCATTTACTCTTGGTATTTTGGCGAATGTATCATTTATGGCGTCATATAAAGAGCCAACAGTTGACTTACTATCTTCATCGGTAGTACTTTTCTTTGAATTATCTTTTGAGTTTTCCTTGGCTTTCTGTTTAGCGTCAACATCCTCTTCGTCTTTATGGATCTCACCAACTTTGCCCTGTTGCTTCAACTTTCTGTTTTTTCTGGAATATTTGGCGGTTGCAGTTTTTGCAACGTCATCGGCAATCTTTTTACCAGTATGATATTCATCTTGTGAGTCTTTTGCAATGTTGCCATTTTGTGGAGAAGAACCTTTTGGTGGTTTGAACTGTTTCTTTGAGGAGTCATGGTATTCTTTGGCGTCTTTAATGAGCAATCTGAACAAAAATTTGATCAAAGGGCTCAACAAAAGCAAAACAACAAGAACACTAGCCGCAAGTGCGAGGCTCTGAGCTCTTTCCTGGTCATCAGGCGACAAAGTGTAGTAGTATTTTTCCAACAATTCATTGGTATGCTCTCTAACTCTCAAATAATTCTGAGAAGCAAGCAAACGTCCCAGTTGGTAGTGTGGATAAACGTAATTGTTGAAGAACAAAGAATCAGAAAACTGCTTTGATTTGTCGATTGCAGAGTTAACTAGCCAATTGAACTCTTGCACCCCTCTTATGATATAATTGTGATTCAAGATAAACGTATGAACCGAGTCAGGCAAGTAGTCAACAATATTGAACTCATATCCAACTAGGGGTTTGACATCTTTAACATGAACATCGAGTGGTTTAGTGGTGTTCAAAACGAGCTCTTTCAACAACGCGGTATGGGAAGATTCAGTTGGTTTAATAATATTGTCTGTAGCTGAGACATTTTCTGGCAACTTGTGGAGTGTATCCTCGACATTAACATGAAGAGCTTCTGGCAAGTATCCGCTTATATGGTTTGATAGAGTAAGCAAGAAGTCAGGAATATAGTCTTTGTTTACTAGAGAAAGAAAGGGCAACAAAAAAGTTGCGGAGGCAATAATTGCAACTGTCAAGAACATTATCGCTACGGTACAACGATAAAGCAGTCACTATGTGCTTGTGTATTGCAATTGTGGAGAGGTGGGTGTAGATGTTGATTGATGTTGGGAGGATATAAAAGCAGAAAACGGGGACATATTTAATTTTTGGGTCCAGAGACAAAAACAAAAAAAAACAAAAAATACAGAAAACGGGAGGAAAAATGGAGAGAGCGACGCTAGTGACGCGTCTTGGTGCATAATGACGCATCTGTCATGGGCAAACGTCACTGCAGTTGTTGGGATTCTGGTGCCAATGCAGCGGGTATCTGGCATCACAGTGCCAGTTTATGTGTATAGACTTGGTGCTATTGTCTTCGGCAGCATCGAGGAGCAAAGTATTTGTCCAATAGATTGCCATCGGTGAGTATTGCTCTGCTGGTGTACAGGCCGTGATGTTGCTGTCCTGGAGCAGTTGCTATTTCTCCATCTACAGTACAATGTATTGCGCAGTAGCCGACGGAGCAGAACTCAGACATGTTTGACAGTGCAGTTGTCACAAATACGAGATCTTTTATGTCTTCTCATCCATCTCCGTTGATCTTTTGTAGCACAAATGTAATACCTAGTAATGCCGAAGCTCCGACTGACAATCTGTAGGCTTTAATCACAAAAGTCATCAAACTATAGAGACATTCCCTCTAGGAGCCTTCTAGTCTACATGCTATAAATAATGTTGGTATGGCATGTACAATAAACGGAAAGCACATTGCCCCGGGGTTACGTGTGCTCTTATTGGCTGTAAGGAGTATATTATCATGTGATGATGTCGCTTAGTCATCAACGGCTAATTAGGGTCCATAAACAGATTTTGTAAAACAGTAGAAACGAAATCGTTTATAAGATAAATCGACAATCGCGTTTTTACTAACAGATGTAGTTCGTTATAAGATGATTTAGTCTGAGATTAAGAATAAATTATGAAGAATTGAATAGGTAAAGTTGAGTAAAATATAGAGTTGGAAACTTTTTTTTTAAAAAAAAAAATCGTTAGAATCGTAAAGAATTGAAAAGAATTGAAAAGGATGACAAAGCAAGAAGAAGTCAGAAGAGCTCAGTACAAATAATCCAATGCTGGATTTTTATCACCAGCTATAATCTGCAGATCCTCCAGCTTAGCATAAAATTGCTTTTTGTATTGATTAGTACGCTTTCTTTTATTGTGTATTCTGATAATCACCAAGTATATCGTACTGATCAGCAAGCACAATACAGCGCCAACAAATCCCAAAATAAATCCTCTAGTGTACCTGAAATTATCATCATAGAATCCCCAAAGGGCAATTAGTCCACCAATAGATCCGCATGATACTTGCAAGGAGATTCCCACACTTTTCCGCAAATGACCACCAAGATTAGTTGATGACCAGCAAATCAAAATTGGCATGGTTGTATAAGCCCCAGCAACAAGCAAAAAACATCCGACAAATTTTAAGTTATCTGCAGTTGGAGCTGTAGTGGTTATATTGGAATATACCATGCCCCCACCAGCAATAGTAAGCACAATATTCAACACAAGAAATCCAAACCGGTTTTGACATTTATCCGAAATGATGGAGCAGACGTTACACCAAACAAATGCTGTCATCCAGGGAAAAATAGACATTTTGTTTGTCTGTGTGGTGCCACCAGCGATAATCTCGAGCATAAAGACTGGCTCAAACAAAGCGTAGGCCATGGTAATGTAAGAGAGTCCCATGCTGGCAACAGCAGGGAGCCAAATAATTGGATCGGTAATAGTTGTAAAGAAATTTTTGAACTCTAAAGGAATATTGTATCCTGATTCACCATGATACAATTGAAGCTTCTTGATTAAATATGATGACTCGCTCTTTGTTAAAAATGTAGCAGTTTCTGGGAAATCCGGAATAAGAAAAAATAACACGATGGAAGTACCCATGGTAATTGCACCTTCAATGATCAATAACCATCGCCATGTTTCCAAACCCATATTACTGCTGTCATCAGCTAGATACTGATCCACAACATATGCGATCAATGTTGCAAACACCCCAGCAACACAGCTAGCAGAGTAAATTCCAGAAAATCTTCTCTGTGATTCTCTTTTGTCGTAGTAATGGCCTAAGATGTAAAAAAGAGCGGAGTCTGTTCCTGCCTGAAACAAACCATGGAAAAATTGACAAAGAACAAATGTGGCATAACCTTTAACAAACCCTGTGCTGAAAGTGGTAGCTCCATAGAATAATACCCCAATACTTATCCAAACGCATGGTTTCATGAACTTGAGCAATACATTCGAGAATGACTGGAAGACGATATATGGTGCAAAGAAAGCCACATACGAACTGAAAAATTGTAGCTTCGATAAACTTAAAGAAGGATATAGTCCCTCAATTTGCAAGATGCCAAAACTAGATCTGTTCAAGTATGCAATGAAATATATTAGTGCAAATGGGGGAACAACGTGAAAATCTATCTTCCAAGTAAGCTTCCTTTGAGAAACATTGTAAGTTTTAGCTAGCTCTGCCACTTTGAGAATTTTGGATTTTTCAGATATATAGTGGATGTTGTCAAAGTAATCTTCTGTGTATTCTTGATCCAACACTGTTTCACCGGAATAGAGTGAGTCGTTGGAACACGAGTAATCAGACTTGTAATCTTTGGCTAAACCACTCATTTTCTGAAATTTTTTTAATTTCGACTTATTCCTTTTTTCGCTTTGGCACTCTGAATTAAAATTAACAGCAGGGGAGTTGATTCATTTGATTATTCTTTTAAAAAATTTTCTCGTAAAGTTGATGGTCGTTTATATAGACAGTATTACACAGCATGCCAGGATTCAATATGGCTTTTATTTGTGCATAAAAAATGGACAAATTTTCAAAAAGATCTTCAAGGGAAACATACGGCAAATTTAGCCACTAAATACATTTATACATACATATATATATATATATATATATATATATATATATATATATATATATATATATATATATATATATATATATATATATATATATATATATATATATATATATATATATATATATATATATATATA
>JXWR01001383.1_pt1 | contig 14954 bp, 6 predicted proteins | sample 315541 | NCBI WGS metagenome assembly JXWR01 (sample SAMN03273951, study PRJNA271842) | soil metagenome | isolation source: rice field ambient CO2 | place: India: CRRI Experimental farm Cuttack,Odisha-753006 | collected 2013-12-17
TTGTTTTCTTGATTTACTCTAATCATGAGGGGTAATTGATAATAAAGTATGTTTGTTTGTATTATACCTTAGCCTACTCTTCGCCATGTTAGCGAGGCTGTCAAAGGCGCTTGCTATTAACCTGCGTTAACAAATGTTTCTGGCGGCGCGCGTGACTTAAAATTTCAATTTTTTTTTTTTTTTCAGTTGTCGCGTTAATTGCAGCAAAGTCGCGAACTCAAAACTTCTGACAGTCAAATATATACAAACAACACCACTCTCAAGCCACCACTTCAAACACATTCACCTCCATAGACACCATAGTATAACAAATCCAAACATAATGAGCGCACCGCCATTGAAGCTAGAACTACCATGGGTGGAAAAGTATCGCCCCAAGGTTCTTAAGGATGTTGTCGGAAATACTGAAACCATTGAAAGATTAAAAGTCATTGCTGAAGATGGTAACATGCCACACTTGATCATATCGGGCCTCCCAGGTATAGGTAAAACAACGTCTATCCACTGTCTTGCCAGAGAGCTTTTGGGGTCTTCTTATGGTGAAGCTACGCTAGAATTGAATGCATCGGATGACAGAGGTATTGATGTGGTGAGAAACAAGATCAAGCAGTTTGCTCAAAAAAAAGCACAATTGCCCCCAGGAAGACACAAGATCATCATTTTAGATGAAGCTGATTCAATGACTCCAGGTGCGCAGCAGGCACTTAGACGTACTATGGAAATATACTCAAACACTACAAGATTTGCATTTGCTTGTAATCAGTCCAACAAAATCATTGAACCATTACAGTCGAGATGCGCAATTTTGAGATACAGCAAGATAGCTGATGACGAGGTGCTAAAAAGATTACTAGAAATTATCGAGTCAGAAAAAGTAAAGTTTTCGAATGACGGTCTTGAAGCATTGATTTTCACTGCTGAAGGTGATATGAGACAAGCTATCAATAATTTGCAGAGTACTGTGTCAGGGTTTGGCTTTGTTAATGGCGAGAATGTATTCAAAGTGGTGGATCAGCCACATCCTTTGGTAGTAAAACAAATGTTGGTGCACGCACACAATAAAGATATTGATGAGAGTTTGAAACATTTGAATGTGTTGTGGGAGAAAGGATACTCCGCAATTGATATTGTCACCACTAGTTTCAGAGTAATCAAATCGTTGTTTGAAATCAACGAAGACAAACGTTTAGATGTAATTAGAGAAATCGGGATCGCTCACATGAGAGTGCTCGAGGGTGTTTCTACATATTTGCAGATCGCTGGATTACTAGCTAGAATAAGTGCTTTGGGTTAGATGTTAATAGCTGGATATATTTACTGAATGACATTGTGTGATGTATAAGCAGCTTAGCGTAGTCTTTGGAAAGGCCACTGTTGTACTTATCCACAAAGCTTACTATGACCTTACACTAAGGTACGCCACACGTATATAAAACACGAGAGTGTTTTGGTTGTAGTATTAGCTGTTGTAGTTGATTATGTTTCTGTATTGGTGTCGGGATGTGGTGTTGGGATGTGCAAACGCGTTCATATTTCTTGAAATTTTTTTCTTTTTTTCTAATTTTATGAAATTTTACGCGTCCCCAACTCATCGCGGTGATCTCAGAGGCCTCAGATCTCCTTTCGTTATTCTGCTTGTGCGTTCTGCTCTAGCATAGCTATTATATTGCACTGTTTGCTATCTTAATCCATACTTTTTTAATAATAATAGAGAGTTCTGTCAATTTTTCTCATTTTTTTCACCTTTTTCGCCTTCTATTACCCAATATCGCTATGTCAAGCGCCAAAATCGAATTGAAGTTTACAGACAACAGCGAGCAAAATGGTTTTTACCAAAAATTCGCAACTCTTGAGGAAAAACCTTTTGAAACCCTTAGAATTGCTGATAAAGGCGATTACTATACTGTCCTTGGCGACGATGCTTCTCTAGTTGCTGAGAACATCTACAAGACAAGATCAGTCATCAAGGAAAACAACGACATCCCATATGTCACTATATCTCAGCAGGTGTTCGCCATGTTAATTAAAAATTTTGTGATTGACCAAGGTTACAAGATTGAGTTGTATGATAAAACATGGAACTTGTTGAAAAGTATAAGCCCTGGGAATCTTCAGGATATCGAAGACTTGGTCTCTTACTCTGCTGAAGACTTAACCTCTAACCATGTCATGGGCGCCATCAAGGTGGTCGATAAAGCGGATGGCAAATATATTGGTTTATCATACGTTGACAATAACTCCAAAGTTATCGGATACACAGAGTTTATTGACAATGATCTTTTTTCTAACTTAGAATCTGCACTAATTCAGTTAAATGTTAAAGAATGCTTGCTCTCTGGTCTCACAGAGGAAAACTTAAGAAAAGACCCAATGTTGGGCAAGCTTATCCAGGTAATCAAAAGATGTGAAGTTAGAATTACTGATGTCAAAGCTAGCAGCTACAACACTAAAGATATTGAGCAGGATCTTAATAAACTTTTAACTGAAGAGTCTCATATGATTTTTGCAACTCCCGAAGTTCAAGCCAAGACATTGGCATTAGGCTCCATTGCGGCTTTAATTTATTACTTGAATCTTTTGAATGATGAGTCAGGATACGGCGCTTATGAATTAAAATCGTATATTTTGGACAAGTATATGAAACTTGACTTGTCTGCTGTCAAAGCTTTGAACTTATTTCCATCACCAAGAGATCAGAATACCAAAAATGGGAGCATTTTTGGGATCTTGAATCATTGCAAGTCTGCTGAAGGTACTAGATTATTATCTCAGTGGATAAAACAGCCATTGACTAACGTGGATGAAATTTTAGAAAGACATTTATTGGTTGGATTTTTGATGGAAGATGCCCAAACTAGAAAAGGTCTTCAAGAAGATGTGTTGAGATACATTCCAGATATCAGAAGATTAACCAGAAAATTACTAAGAGAGAAAGCTTCCTTAGAAGACGTCGTGCGTATATATCAACTCATTTTGAAACTTCCTGATTTAATTAATATTTTGACATTAGCAGATGAAAATTTGAAAGAACAGGACTTTGAGTTCATCAACTCTGAATCTGACGAGTTGCAAAAACTACAAACAATTCTTCTAAAAAGATGGGCTGAACCTGCAAAAGAGTACATTAACCGTTTATACAAACTCCAAGAATTGGTTGAGAGCACTGTGGATTTGTCTGCTTTAGACAACCATGAGTACCTTATCAACCCAGAATACAACCAGGATTTGATTGACATCAAAGAAAGGTTGGATAGTTTAATGGAGCAAATAAAAAAGTATCATCTAAAAACTGCTGATGATTTGAATAAAGAGCCAGAAAAAAAATTGAAATTAGAAAATCATCACACTCATGGTTGGTGTATGAGATTGACAAGAAATGATGCAGGCGTATTAAGAGGTGCTCCAGGTTATCAAGAATTGCAAACAGTTAAAGCTGGGGTGTTTTTCACCACAAATAAGTTGAGAACTGTGGCCGATGAGTACAATGAATTGCAAGCAGAGTACAACAGAACCCAATCTAGAGTTGTAAAAGAAATCATTGCCATTACTGCTTCTTATGCTTCTTTATTGGATTCATTATCCACCGTATTGGCTGAAATTGATGTCATTGTTGCCTTTGCTCATCTATCTTCTTATGCGCCAATATCGTACGTTAGACCAAAGATGCATGCCATGAACGAATCTTCTGGTCAAACCGTTGTTAAAGAAGCTAGACATCCATGTTTAGAAATGCAAGATGATATCTCGTTCATTGCCAATGACGTTGAATTAGTTAAGAACGAAAGCGAATTCCTAATCATAACGGGACCTAACATGGGTGGTAAATCTACATATATAAAAACTATTGGCATTTTGAACTTGCTAGCTCAAATTGGTTGCTACGTTCCAGCAACTGATGCGGAACTTCGTGTAGTTGACGCTATTTTAGCTAGAGTTGGTGCCGGTGATTCTCAATTGAAGGGTATTTCAACATTCATGGCAGAAATGTTGGAAATTTCTAGTATTTTAAAAACTGCTTCAGAAAACTCATTGATTATCATTGATGAATTGGGAAGAGGTACCAGTACTTATGATGGGTTTGGCTTAGCTTACTCTATTTCCGAGCATATTGCTAAAACGAAAAAATGCTTTACTTTGTTTGCTACTCATTTCCATGAATTGACATCATTGGCAGAAAAGATTCCAACAGTCAAGAACTTGCACGTTGTGGCTCACGTTAGCAATGACTCAACAGAATCCAGCGATGCAAATAATGATATTACATTGCTTTATAAAGTGGAACCAGGTATTTCTGATCAGTCTTTTGGTATCCATGTGGCTGAGGTGGTGCAGTTCCCAAACAAGATTATTTCTATGTCCAAAAGAAAAGCTTCTGAATTGGAAGATTTAGGTGGTAAAGTGAATGGCTCCGCTGATGATCCATATGTTGCAGATAAGAGAACCAAATGTAATACTGAGGAGATACTTAAAGGTAGTCAACTCTTGAAACAAATTCTCAAAGAGTGGAAAACCAGCGTTGACTTGACGAAGATGTCTAATGAAGAGGCAGTGAAGAGTTTGAAAGACTTAGTACTGGAAAAGTATGGTGGTCCAGTGAAAGATGATAAGTTTTTGCAAGAGGTGTTGAATTTATAGTTTTGATTTTTTTTTTCTTAGATGTATGTTTTGCTTTGTTTTTATTTGGTGTATGTTATTTAATTTATGGTTATTGATAGTTTATTTCGGTTGTAAGAAATTTTATATTTGTAAGGAAATTTTATATTTGTAAGGAAATTTAAAGACGTTATTGGCCATTGGAGCAAATGGGCACAAAGAATCTACAAGTGCTTAATTGTAACTAAAAAACCTAAATTTATAATAAACAAGAACAGAGTAAATAATCAAAAACCAAATATTGATAAGACAAAAGTACCAAAAAACAATAAATCAAGATAAAAAAAAATTTTTTTTAAAACCATTTCTATTCAAATCATTTTTCAACCATGACACCAAAAATACTGCCCATATCGACAAATCTTCTAGCAGAATTATTCAAGTACTTATTCACAATGCTCTGACAAATCAGGAACAACTCTCTATTTTGTTCCGCCAAAATAGCAATTTGACTTTCAGTCAAAGGTTCCGGTCTATGAGAACCTTCAGCATAAATTTGCTTCAAAACATTCTTTTTGCTTTTTTCAACATCAAAAATTGTATCGAAATACATCAACTGGCGATACAATTCCTGATCATTGTATCTGTATTTCATGAGACCCTTGCAGCCTTCACCAAGACATTTACGTCCGTACACGCTTATTTGTCTAGTGTTAATCTCGCATGACGGATCATCGCAGATCAACCAAGAAGCATAGTATAATGAGATATAGGACCGTATTTGTCTTTCCAACTGGGAAGTAATTCTTAAGGTTGACATTGTCTTATTGCAGTGTTTGCACATCAACCCACCAGAAGAAATCTTATAGTCGAAAGAAGGCACAATACCAGCATATCTAAACTTGAAGCCGCAAGAGCACTGTAATTCCAAGAATTTGGAGTATTTGTATCTTTCTTCATCGGAGATTGTTGATTCAAATGGTTGGAGACCATTAGCAGACGCTTTGTTACCACTATTATGTTTCTCATACTTTCTACCATCAAGACCTAAAGAATCGGCTAATCTCACCATATCAATACCAGGATAAGTTTGCAACAATCTTTCAAGTGGATTAAAGAGTTGTTTTTCAAGATAGTATTTTGGATCAGGCCTTAATTCGGAATTCTTGCTGAGAACTTCTTGAAGCGATCTGGCTCTATCAGCAGGCCCACCTTCACTACCCGAGGTAATAATGAAAGTGATAACACTACCAGCTTTAACAATTTTACCTTGTTTTCTCAACCTTAAAGCAACTTGAATCTGAGGCATACTTTTGCCACCAGGATAATTCTTTGGATCTTTAGACAACCTGGTGTTTATTTTGAACTTTTCTGGTCTGATTTCATTATTTTTGATTTGAGTGGTCAAATTCTCTAAGTATTCATAAATTTCTGTCAAAACTTCTTCAGAATCTTGATCTGACAAAATTTTCTGCAAAATAAAATTAGAAGTTTCTTTGGTCAATGGAGAATATTCTCTTCTTCTCAAATCCAAACCTTTCACCTCAAGACTCTCAATCAACTTTCCAGTTTTATCATCTGGGACAACATTAACAGCAGCATATTTCTTTTTTGCATGTAACAAAATAGACTTAAACACATTATCGAGACCTAATTCCAAAATCGTGTGTTTGGAGTTAACCACTTGTTGGAATTTATTAGCACATTCAAGCGCTTCTTTGTAGTCTAAAGTGCCAGTTTCGATCATCAAAGAATCAGTGTCGCCATATATTGTATGCAAATCAATACTTTCAGCCATCTTTTTAGTTTCCATAAGAATATCTCTACCTTTAGCAGTAACCAACATTGCTAAGGCCTTAGCGTAAAATCTACTTTTCTCGAAACCCAAGTACCCGTACAACGAGTTTGCTTGAAGTTTCAAAGCCAATTGCTTAATATCAAAAGAAGCTCTTTCTGGAGCGGAAAGTTTTGGATCCTTCAATAATTTCTTCACTTCACGACGACGACCAACTAACGAATTCAACAACCGTGGCAAAATACCTTGATGTATATCTGATCCTGGATATTCAGGAATATCATCATCATTTTGATTTTTGTTGAATTCATCTCTATCTATTGTTGTAAAGCAAATGTTATATTCTTGGATAATACTAGGATACAACGAGTTGAAATCCATTACCACAACAAAAGTTTTGTGTAACCCCACTTCTGGCTCCAACACCAAACCACCTTTATACTGAGCCTTTTTGTTATTTGAAGTAGTTTGTTTCTCTTCGTCACCATCATCATTAGGTACCACTGAGTCTACAGCTGCTGCTTTTTGATTTCTTGTCCAGAAAGTTTCCTTGTCAGGCACAATATAGTTATTTCTAGTAAATTCATGAAGCAAGAAGAACTCACTTCTACCGGATCTAGTACCACCAAGAGTGTGCGACCATGCATTACCGGCAATAGTAGTCAATGTTCTAGACAATGATAAAATTTGCAATTGGAAAGCAACTTCAGTGGCAATATTGCAACGATTCAACGCATCTTTCAAAACAGATATTAATGCAGGAGCATCTTCAGAATATTGTGTTTGATTGAGGTTTATATCAACATTAAATAGCTTTTTTTTGCAAATTAAGTCGTACATTTCTGCCAAATCCCAACTTTGGCACTTCAATGTGATCGACTTGCCCAATTCGTTAGAAATATCACAAATCAATCTACCTTGGAAAATCTCTTTTAATTTCATATTATTCATCAACGAATTACCAGAACCCTGTCCTGACATTCTGTTCAATTTGTCAGGCCACACTTTTCTGTTTCTTCTACCAAAGTAAGACCAAGTTGGTACTTTAAGTTCATGCATTCTATGTATCAAGATATCCAATGATGAACTTTCTAAATTATGCCCAACAAAAAAATCTGGATCATATCTTTTGATAAGTGCACACAAGCAGTTGATCAACGTCTTTTCAGTCGGAAATGTTCTGATATTAATTCCGGCATCTTTTGAAGTTTTTTGCAATGCTGGTGGGAAACTCGTTTTTAATATACCAACAGGTCTAACTAATGTGATTGATTCTGTTGGTTGGGTGGTTGGAGTGACCTTATCAATGTCAATATTTGTATAGTTGGAAATGGATACAGCAGCAACTTCTTGCCTGTTTGTCTTTTCGTTGAAAATTGGCTGCACATGTAAACTTAAGCAGTTTAAGCTTGGTAACTCTATGGATTTGTCATCAAGAGGCTTGATAAATTTAGGGTTCTCAACGGCAATTTCAATTTGACAATGTGAGGTATTGCGAAGACTTTCAAAATCACCACTACTGACTTCTAACCAGCACGGACCCATGATGTTTCTTTGTAAGATGAAAGACTCGAAAATGTTGGTGTTTGATCCAAATACTTTTGAAAATGTTTCACCTTCAAGATCAGATGGTAAGTTCAAAGTTTTGTTTTTAGGGGTTTGGTAAGGCATTAACACTTTCAAGTATTCAGCTTCTTTCGGTATTCCTGGTATCTCAAAAGCATATTTCTTGGTTTCTGGTTTTGCTTTAATGGAATCTAAACCATATTTGTCAAGTATTAATGGAATGATCTCTTCGTGAACATCTTGTACTGTTACTTCTTCATTGGTAACTTCACCATCGACTTTTCTAAACAGGCGTGGGAGAAAATATAATTCTTTGTAGAGTCCATTAAGCTGAAGAATATTTGAGACGTATTCACCGTTCTTGGTTTTGACTTTACCAAATAATAGTAAACTATTATCCGCTTCAGCGTAATCCATCCAGTACATTTTGAAAGAGCCGTTTTCTTCAACTATATCGGCTTGATTAAGTGATTTAGACTTCACTGGAGAAACAACAACTTCTGGCGTAGTAGAAGGCTCAATTTTTGGATCCTCTTTTACTGGCAGCTGTGACCTTTCTTTCTTGAGGGCCTGTATATTTATTGATCTGTCAAAGTTGTTCGCTGTACGTCTTGGTCTTCTAGTAACGACTATTTCCTCTTCATCGTCATCATTATCCTCAGCTGCCTCTTTCGGCGATGACTCTTTAATTTTTTCTTTTTCTTCAATTTTGATATCTTGAGATTCTTTGCCATTGATTTCAATTGACTCTGTTTTGCCGTTTACTTTGTTCTCCTTGTTGGATGCATCTTTATCTTTTGTTTGAGAAGCAGCACCAGAATCAATGAAATCATGGTATTGGTCATTAACAATAGAAACATCATTTTTTATTTCATTAACCTTAGTTCTCTTCAAGATTTTGGTGTCTAGTTCAAAATCGAAATCTTCATCTTTCACCTTCCCAATTGCCAGTGGAGGAGTAGCAAGTTTACTTAGCTTTCTGCTCTTCTTTGGCACATCGAGCTCAAAATCATCCAAAATATCATCAACACTGACATTAACTTTCTTTTTCTGTTTCACTGATTTTAATGTCGTACTAGGCTTAAAGAATCTATTTATTGGAACATTTTTGGGCTTTGTCTTCTCTTGGGTTTCATCATCACCATCTCCACCACCACCATTCATCTGATCATCCTCATCAGAGTAATTACCCTTGGAAACATCATCGTCCCAGTTATCCGTACCGTCATCAAAATAGTCATTATTGGTATCATTGACCACAAAGTCTTCTTTGAGCAAATGATCTCTTTTTCTTTTCCTGTAAGTTTCTTCATCAAGTTCTTCGTAGATACTCTGGTATTTTGGCTCCTCGTACACAGATAGCACTGATCCCCCAGCTCTGGCTTTTCTGAGGGCAGCAAGTTTGTCCTTTTTTGACAATGCCATGATGTTTGTCCTGTGAAATAGATAATAATTATTACTATTATTATTATTATTATTGTTTGGGACTGTTTTGTTTATCAAGATAAATCCGTAAACGTATAATTTTAAAAAAAATAAGGATGTAGATTATCCAGTTGATAAAAGAAAAACACGGACATGTAATTTTTCTGATTTTCGTTAGTAACGCGTCATTTTTTTTTACCTTCGAGAGTCGCTAATAAAATTAGCAAATTAACGCGTCGCAGGGTATGCGAATATAAGCGCATTGGTGCATACGTGCGCAGTACAATACGTATAAAAATTTACAACATCAAAAATTGCTAGAAATATAAAGTTATTTCATGTTCATAATATGCACTAATATACATTAGGAAACCCTGTTCTTTACATCTTCCTCCTTTTGTGAAGAGACACTAATTTACCGCCTTTTTTCCGTCTATTATTTGGATCACCAATCTTGAAGAAAGTAGGCGCCACATCAACCAACCATTTTGGCTCAATCAAAGTCACACAATGCATATACTCTTTAGTTGTCAAAAGCAATGTATGGTAAATTACGTACTCTGCTCTTTTACCGAACAAAGCACTTGATGGATGCATAAAAACTGGTGTTTCTTCAATCAAAGTTTTGAAAGCTCCACTTTCTTCAGCATCTCTCTTTGCCGAATTCTTAAAAAATCCTGAGCATAATGCTTTTCTAACTCTATCAAAATCTCGTCCACAGCTATCTATTGAAAGCCTATACTTTATCATAATTTTGATAAGCTGGTTTCTCACATCTTTTGCTCTTTTCAATGATCTTTCCTGAATGTAATTTTCCTCGCACCATTTCTTGGAGTAATCATTCTGCACCCATGAGTTATAAACATTCAACAATGTCAAGTGATCACCCAAAGTACTGTTGAACTTGGATTTTTTTAAATCTGCTTGTTGTTGCTTGTTTTTCGGACGGTAAAATATGGTTTGCACTGAAAGCATTGCCACTATGGTAGTTAATTCATCAGCGCAATGTAGATCCACTGACATCAACAAAGCCTTTGCCAATGATGGATCCATTGGGAACTCTGCCATTTCACGACCAAGCCTGGTCAAATGGCCTTCTTCATCCAACGCGGACAAATTATACAATTCTTCCAATGCCAGCATCATGGTCTTTGTAGGTGGTGGGTCCATAAACTCAAACTTGATCAAGTCATCTATCCCCATGGCCTTAAGCATAAGAATTGTATTGGAAAGATTCTGTCTTTGAATCTCAGGTACTGTATTTGGTAACATTTCATTATTGTATGCGTTTTCGGTGTATAATCTAAAACACTTCCCTGGCCCCGTTCTGCCAGCTCTACCAGCTCTCTGATTAGCTTGAGCTTGAGAGATCGGCGACACAATAAGCGAATCCATCCCTAATTTAGAATCGTATGCGTTTACTTTGACAAACCCTGGATCTATCACATAATAAATACCGTCAATAGTAATAGAAGTTTCAGCAATATTTGTGGCAATTACGCACTTTCTGGATCCTTCTGGCGTTGGTTCAAAAATTCTAGACTGCACCTCCGAAGGAAGTGATGAATAAACCGGTAATATAATAAGTTCCGGTATTGATTTACCCAAAGCTTTCACTCTATCAAACAATGCCTCACAAGCAGTATCAATTTCCTCTTGACCGGTCAAAAACACCAAAATGTCGCCAGCTGGCTCAGAAATATGAATCTGCAAAACCGTATCTAAACAAGCTGCTAAATAATCGAACTCAGGTTCCTTAGTATACAACACTTCTACAGGAAATGTGCGACCAGGAATCTTCAAAATAGGACAACCATTAAAATAATTGGAAAATTTCTCGGCGTCTAATGTGGCTGAAGTAACAATCAACTTCAAATCAGGTCTATTCTTTGCTGCTTTTTTTAACAAAGCAAACAAAACATCAGTTGCAATAGTTCTTTCGTGAGCTTCATCAAGCATAATGACGGAGTACTTGGTCATATTTGGATCCAATAATGCTTCTCTTTGAAGCATACCATCCGTCATATACTTAATTTTGGTATCAGGCCCACTTTTGTCATCAAACCTAACAGTGTAGCCAACTTCGTTGCCTAAACGGCATCCAACTTCTTCAGAAACTCTCTTAGCCACAGATATCGCTGCTACCCTTCTAGGTTGAGTACAACCAATAATACCATGTTGAGATAAATTCTCTTCGGCTAAATATTGGGTGATTTGGGTGGTTTTACCAGAACCGGTCTCACCAACAATGACAACAAATTGGTTATTACGCACTAATTCAAGTAATTTGGATCGACTTTTGAACACCGGTAATGATTCCCGTTGTTGTTTCATTGGTAATGATGTTCTTTTACCATAAGTTATCTTCTGTTTCATATTAGCTTTTTGCCATTCACTTAATGTTGACATTTCTTCGCCTTGGTCACCATTATTCGTTCCATTATTTTGCTGTTGCTGTAATGGATCGTCTTTGTGTGAATTTTTCTTCTTGCGGTCTTTGATTGCCTGAAGCCTTTTTTCTCGAAGTTCCTTTAGTTTCTTCTCTTTCATATCTTTGGCCAATTGACTGCCCTTCATTGCCGCTCTGTTCAAACTTCCGTCTGGTTTTTGGACAATTTTCAACTTACTTAATTCTTCAGCATCATCAATACCGCTATTCCCCAACTGCTCTTTTTGATCCTGTAAAAATGGTGGATCATCTTGTTTAATTTCTATATCCACGTCTTCTTCAGCCGGCTCCACAGTCATGTCTGTAGTATAATCGTTCAAATCCTCTTCAAGTTCAGGATGATCTTTGATAGAAATCGCACCCGACGAAATAAGTTGTCTAAGCTCCCACCGTTCTGGAGATGTCAATTTTTTCTTTGGTCTTTGCCGTTGCTGCTGCTGTGTCTCCATATGTCTTCCTCTAACTTCAAAATCACCAAGCGAGTTATTCGCGTTACTCATCTTGTCTTCAATGCCAGTGGTTTGATCAATGTTCTTCATTGTCAAACTGACTCTATTTCCATTAACTTCCTTAACTTTCATAAAGACCATCTCATCCTTACTCACAATATCACTAGGATGAGAAATACGTACGTTGGAAAATTGAGAAATGTGGCATAATCCTTCCACAAATCTTTTCCTGTATCCTGAGCTACATTCAATGCCATAAAGCCGTACGAATGCACCAAAGTTGGTGATGTTCATAACTTTGCCCTGGTACACTTTACCGACTATCGGCTCGGGATCCAATGACACACTATTTTGATAATCATTATGTCTGTCATTTATGTAATTGTCATTGGCATTGGTATTGAAAGAACGATGATGATTTGCAAGGTTTGGCAGGAAACCATCTTCATCACGGGCGTATTTTCTATTAATGGCACGACCAAATTCGTCGACTTGTTCATTTTTAAAATCATTGGGGCGCTCCTTTTTGACATTTTTAGATGGAGACAACACCTTAGAATTATAATTACCACTGTAGTACTGGCTGTCACTGCTGTTTTTGTTTTTGTTTTTGTTGTTGTAATGCTGGCGTCTATCAGTGATATCACTTTCATTATCATAATAATATTCACTATCATTTCTGGGCCTTAAGATGTCTCTATGCGATAGACCGTCTTCTAACTTTGCTTTCAGATTTAAGCCTTGATCATCGTCATTGCTTTCTATCTTCACCTTGTCATTCGGTTCTGACTTCACTTTCACGGTTGCCTCGTTTTTAACATCACAAAGCTCTTGTTTCACGTTCACATTCACATCATCAACTTCTTGTTTTGGCTCTATACTTACTTTAGTTTTGAAATAATTTGTCTCCTTTTCGCGAGTGCCATCACCCCGCCTCACTACTTCATAGATTTTTTCCACAAAGCTGTCCTCAAAAGGTGCTTCATTATCCTTAAGTTTTTGTTTGAAATCTTGCAAATTTTGAGATTCCAAGTTTATAGAGACGAGAAATTCTGCTACTGATTCATCAGCCATTTCTGGAGGCATTGCTTGCTGAAGTTCTTTGAGAACCCTCGGTAGCACATTTCGACTTAAGCTACCCATTGTACCTGGTTTATTATATAGTTGGCGTCGTTTGCTTATCACTGAGTCACAGAGAATCCCTGAGAAAGTTTTGATTTAGCTCATCGCCTTCATCATTACTATGTATAATAAAACGCTTAATGTTGAATACTTTTTTTAAACCATATGTCACATGATCAGTCACGATTTGCATTCTGTTAGTTGCCCAGGCCCAGGGTCAGGAAAGTGGAGTAAAGATTTAAGTACTGAGTTCCCCAAGACTTTGAAAGGGTGAAGGAATAAAGGGTTAAAACTGCTGGATGCATGTATAGAAATTGATGAATACGTTAAAAACTGCATTTAAAACCATATGAGTAATTAAATAAGAATGACTGTTTTATTTTTTTATAAAAACCCAAAATACAAAAAATCAAAACAAGGAGAACAAGACACAAAATATAACACAATATGACAAAAAAGAAGACAACAACAAAAAGGTATAACATGAAGAGAACAAAAGAGACAAAAAAAATAAAAATAAATAAAAAAACATAAAATAGAAACCCAACTAGAAGACACCAAAATAACGGATAACGAAATGAAAATGATGAAAAGTGATGACAAAATGACTCAATATAAAAAACAAAAAAGGACATTAAAGAGTAAAATAAGGGGATTTGATGAACCACATGCACAATAATTGAATGAAATCAAGCTCTAGAAGAAAATACCAAAAAAAAAACAAAAAAAAAGTGCCCCTTGAACTCTTACAAAAAGGCCCGGATAATTGAATTCCGAAAAATCAAAAAGCATTTTTTTTTTAATTTTTTTTTTTTTATATACAGAATAGATTAGGGTGGATATTAGTGTGCATGTTTACAAAAGACAGTTTTAGAAGTGATATCATTTAGGCATGTTGAAGGAAAGGAACTCTTGAAGCTTGTTTTTCGCGAATTATTTGTAAAATGTGCTGCATACCTTTTCGAGCCTATAAACAAATCATTAGAAAAGAAACAGGGGGAACAACTTTTTTTTTGGTACCTTGGCAGCGTTAGCGATAAAAGTACTTTGTCCAAATCCTTCAATACGACCCGTTAATCCCCAGCCAAATCGAGAAATGATACGGGCTTCTGTTTTGCAGGCTGTCCAATCAGAATTTTGTTCATGTTGTTTAAATATTTGAGTTTCTTCAATTTGCATCACTCGTACGTGATTCAGGTTCTTTGTACGGGTGATCATTGTCTTGCTCTTTGGGTCTACTTCAGATTCTTCGATAACGAATGCTTCAGAGCTTTTAAGGATCTATTATAATCGTTAGATTTTGAAAAGGAAAGACTAATCTTTTACATTTTTAGGAAACCATTTAGGTGTTTTGCCTTTCTTCAATACAAGTCTTGTTGTTTTTAATATACCATTCTCATCTACATATCGATCTAATACATCCACAGAAAGCACTATTCCTTGAGTGAATATCACATTATGTGTCAAGTTGTATATTTTATACCGTGTGAAGCAAATGGATTTGGGTACCTTAACCAAAAGGCTAAAGTGACATTTTGCCACTGATAACTAATGT
>JXWR01003718.1_pt1 | contig 14936 bp, 6 predicted proteins | sample 315541 | NCBI WGS metagenome assembly JXWR01 (sample SAMN03273951, study PRJNA271842) | soil metagenome | isolation source: rice field ambient CO2 | place: India: CRRI Experimental farm Cuttack,Odisha-753006 | collected 2013-12-17
ATACCTAATTTTAGATCCGCGCCGGATGGCTTCCCTAAATCTTTTCCAGACACAGTAAAATCAAGCATATCATCTACGAGTTGGAAACATATACCTAGATTTCTACCGAAATCATAGCATTCGTCGATAACGGCAGGTGATGCCCCAGATAATATAGCAGCACATCTGCAAGATTTTGATATCAAAGCAGCAGTCTTCAGATAGGTCTTGTGTATGTAGTATTCAAATGCGGTTTCTATAATCTGATCATGAGATAATTGCAGCCCCTGTTGGCGGCTTGGAACACGAAAGTCGTGCTCTTTAACTTCAAGCTTTTTAGAAGGAACCGGAAGTAGCTTATGGCCATTTTCGATGGTATCGATATCCGCGTCAATGGAAGTATTTTTCAGTTGCATGAACTCACCTTCGACAAGATTCGCAATACTATTAGACATTAGTTCTACGACTTCGGGGTTGTGTAATCTTGAAATTGACACTGTTGCTCTCCCTAAGAGAAAATCACCCGCCAAAACGGCCATCTTGTTGGTAAAGGCAGCATTTCCGCTTGGCCTTCCTCTTCTTGTATCAGAATGATCAATAACGTCATCATGAAGTAAAGACGCAGTGTGTATCATCTCTACAATCTCTGCTAATCTTCTCTGTTTGGGTAAAATCCCTCTTTGTTTGTCAAAAGTTTCTTCTGGCAAAGGCTCAGGACCTTTTGTCAAGGGATTTAGTGGTTTAATACCGTGAAGAATATGTAGTGGGGATATGCTACTTGCAGGACGTTGAAATAGTTGATTTTGACTAGGTTTAGAGTAAATTGGGTCCTCAGGAACATCCGACTTGTCAATTTTCAAGTGATTTCTTTCTGTCATGGGAATTTCAGAAAGTGCTCTTGACAACAACAACACTAACAAGGGACGTACTTTTTTGCCTTCTGTTTCAAAATAGTAACTAGTAACCTTGTTTAGCACCGGATGGCCAGACCCGATGAGGGCAACTATATTTTTGGCCAATGTGTTCATCTCCTTCGAGACTAATGATATGGGATTATTCCAAAGAATCTTGGGAGTTACCAACTTACTGGCAGCGTTTAAAGCAACTGCAAAGGAGGATTTAAAGCGGCATCTTCGAGATGAAATCAATTTGATGTGATGAGCAGCGCCAGACCTTTGAAACATCGTCCCACTGTACTCAATTCGGACTGAATGGCACACTTCTTGTGTTGTAGAAAATCTCTATAGATTATAATGTGTCTTACTTTAATCTTCTAATCCCCTAACCCTGTTACCCTCGCTCGGGCTTTTTCCGAAGATGCCAACAAAATGCTTAGAATGAAAAAAAAAAAAATTTTCGTAATAATGACAGGTTTCAATAGAACTTAAGCAGTAAAAATAGGGTAAACACAGGTAAAAGACGGTATGGAAACGGATAGTGGTATACCTGGTCATTCATTTGTGTTAAAGTGGACAAAAAACATCTTTTCGCGCACATTGCGTGCATCTAACTGTGTACCTAGACATGTTGGGTTCATCATGGATGGGAACAGGAGATTCGCTAGAAAGAAAGAGATGGACGTAAAGGAGGGCCACGAGGCAGGATTTGTTAGTATGAGTAGAATCTTAGAACTGTGTTATGAAGCAGGAGTCGATACGGCTACCGTGTTTGCCTTTTCAATTGAAAATTTCAAGAGGAGCTCACGGGAAGTTGAATCACTGATGACTTTAGCGCGCGAAAGGATACGACAAATCACAGAACGTGGAGAGCTGGCCTGTAAGTATGGGGTACGCATTAAAATTATCGGCGATCTCTCTTTGTTGGATAAGTCTCTATTAGAAGATGTTCGGGTTGCTGTGGAAACTACAAAGAACAACAAAAGGGCCACGTTAAATATCTGCTTTCCATATACAGGCAGGGAAGAAATCTTGCATGCCATGAAAGAAACAATTGTTCAACATAAGAAGGGCGCCGCTATAGACGAAAGCACGTTAGAATCGCATCTCTACACGGCGGGGGTACCCCCTTTAGATTTATTGATTAGGACAAGTGGCGTTTCCAGATTAAGTGACTTTTTGATATGGCAGGCATCGAGTAAGGGCGTACGCATCGAATTGCTGGATTGTTTATGGCCAGAGTTTGGACCTATACGGATGGCATGGATTTTATTAAAATTTTCGTTTCACAAATCCTTTTTAAACAAAGAGTACAGATTAGAGGAAGGTGATTATGACGAGGAAACCAATGGGGACCCCATCGATTTGAAAGAAAAAAAGTTGAATTAAGAAAGGTCTGCATTTTTTTCCTACCACATGGCATAGATATTTATAGAGTAATGAGCAAGATAAATGAGTTCGCAAAAGAACATTCAAATAATTAGTAATAAATGAGTAGAAATTCACGCATCTTTATAGAGTTTATAATGCAAATCTCCGCGCGGGGTAATTTGAAGTCCAATTTTTCCGAGCGGCGTGCCAGTTCCACTAAATTATATAAAGCGGATAGGAATTATAATTACCTCCCAAAGTTAATATTCGACTAATGTATATTTCATATGTTATAGCGCTTGTGGGAACTGTTTTCCATTAAAACTAATATTCTTTATTTCTCAATTTTATTTATTTATTTATATTTTTCCTTTGCAAATATATTTGACGCAGGTTCGGATCAGACATTTGGTATATAAGGAGACCTGCATATACTCAAATAATGGTAGATTTTTTACCAAAAGTAACGGAAATAAATCCTCCATCCGAAGGTAATGATGGTGAGGATAACATAAAGCCACTTTCAAGTGGTTCAGAGCAGCGGCCGTTGAAAGAAGAGGGGCAACAAGGTGGTAGAAGACATCACCGGCGGTTGTCCTCTATGCATGAGTATTTTGACCCGTTTTCCAACGCAGAGGTCTATTATGGACCAATAACAGATCCAAGAAAACAGTCAAAAATTCATAGACTAAATAGAACCAGAACTATGAGTGTTTTCAATAAAGTTTCTGACTTCAAAAACGGAATGAAGGATTATACCCTGAAAAGGAGGGGTTCTGAAGACGACAGCTTCCTCAGCAGCCAAGGTAACCGTAGATTTTATATTGATAATGTGGATCTCGCTTTAGATGAGCTGCTCGCTAGTGAGGACACAGACAAGAATCACCAAATTACCATAGAAGACACTGGGCCCAAAGTTATTAAAGTCGGGACGGCCAATTCCAACGGTTTCAAACATGTAAATGTTAGGGGAACATATATGCTTTCTAACTTGTTGCAGGAACTAACCATTGCAAAAAGTTTCGGACGACACCAAATATTTTTGGATGAGGCGCGTATAAATGAAAACCCTGTTGATAGATTATCAAGATTGATAACGACTCAATTTTGGACGAGTTTAACGAGAAGAGTTGATCTTTATAATATTGCAGAAATTGCTAGAGACTCAAAAATAGACACGCCAGGCGCTAAAAATCCAAGAATTTATGTTCCATATAACTGCCCAGAGCAGTACGAATTTTACATTCAGGCATCTCAAATGAACCCGTCCTTAAAACTTGAAGTGGAGTACTTACCAAAAGATATTACAGCAGAGTATGTTAAATCATTAAATGATACACCGGGTTTGTTAGCCCTGGCTATGGAAGAACACGTTAATCCATCTACTGGTGAAAGGTCCCTAGTTGGTTATCCTTATGCAGTACCTGGCGGTAGATTCAATGAATTGTATGGCTGGGATTCATATTTAATGGCACTGGGACTCATAGAAAGTAATAAGGTTGATGTTGCAAGAGGTATGGTGGAGCATTTTATATTCGAAATTGATCACTATAGTAAAATTTTGAATGCTAATAGGAGTTATTATCTTTGCAGATCTCAGCCACCATTCCTAACCGATATGGCTCTGCTCGTATTTGAAAAGATAGGAGGTAAGAATAATCCAAACGCTATTCAGTTTTTAAAACGCGCGTTCAGAGCTGCTATTAAAGAATATAAAGAGGTGTGGATGTCGAGCCCTAGGTTAGATTCTCTGACAGGGCTGTCTTGTTATCATCCTGATGGTATTGGTATCCCTCCGGAAACTGAACCAGATCATTTTGATACTATATTATTACCGTATGCTGAAAAGTACAATGTTACTCTGGAAAAGCTTAGGTACCTTTATAACGAAGGCATGATTAAAGAACCCAAACTGGATGCATTTTTTTTACATGATCGTGCCGTGAGAGAGTCAGGACATGACACGACTTATAGGTTTGAAGGTGTATGTGCATATTTAGCGACAATTGATCTAAACTCCTTGCTCTATAAATATGAGAAAGATATTGCTTTCGTCATTAAGGAGTATTTTGGTAATGAATATAAAGATGAGAATGATGGAACGGTAACCGATTCTGAACACTGGGAGAAGCTAGCTGAACTGAGGAAAACAAGGATTAATAAGTATATGTGGGACGAAGATTCAGGGTTTTTCTTCGATTATAACACGAAACTGAAATGCAGAACGTCTTATGAGTCTGCAACGACTTTTTGGAGTTTGTGGGCTGGTCTTGCAACTGAAGAGCAAGCAAAAATCACAGTAGAAAAAGCTCTTCCTCAGCTAGAAATGCTCGGCGGACTAGTTGCATGCACAGAAAAATCAAGAGGTCCTATTTCTATTGATAGACCGATCAGGCAATGGGATTATCCTTTTGGTTGGGCGCCGCACCAAATATTAGCCTGGAAAGGTTTATCTGCATATGGTTATCAACAAGTAGCTACAAGATTGGCTTATAGGTGGCTGTACATGATTACAAAATCATTTGTTGATTATAACGGAATGGTGGTAGAAAAATATGATGTGACAAGAGGGACTGATCCGCATCGCGTTGATGCGGAATATGGTAATCAAGGTGCTGATTTTAAGGGCGTCGCTACAGAAGGCTTTGGTTGGGTGAACACAAGTTATTTGCTCGGATTGAAATATATGAATAATCATGCAAGAAGGGCTCTCGCTGCTTGTAGTCCACCATTGCCATTTTTCAATAGTTTGAAACCCTCTGAGAAAAAATTGTATTACCTATAATATTGACGAACATATGTAAATAAGATATATGTTATATTCTTCTTTCTATCAATAACCATGAGATTGTGCCTCAGTAATATTTGAGACGATTTAGAGTAAGGTCAAATATTATTATTAATCAAGTTGTGTAAAGACTCATTTGTGAAGGTTAGAATAGTAATCGATGATTTTCAAGTAAAAGTGTTTGAAGGGCATTTCAGTAACATCTTCAAACTAGGAGTTTGTTGAGACAAAAAAGTCTGATTTTCATAAGATCATAACTTACGCTTTGAAGATCGTTATGAGTACCTTGTAGCTTGCCAGATCTTCTTGCTTATTCTTAAGCTCTTAGGTAGTACTGTATAAGACTGCTTGACATCGGGAACACTATCATTACCGTGTGATAGAATTCTCGTACCAAGCCGGTTCACCTTTGCGTGGTCTAGTGCATAGGAAGAATGACTAATAGAAAGCTTTCATTTCTATTAGTGTCTTAAATGCGAAGAAGGTATGGGAATCTATTACATACATGAAGAATATAGGATCTGTATATCGTCATCACCGACGTAAGGTTTTTTTGTCAATTCTCGGTGAACAATTTTTTGCAAGAAATATATTGATACTTCTTGTTAAAATATTTTTCTTTTTCGGAAAACAAAAACATAAAATAATTAGTTAAGAAAAAAAATTAATTAATAAATTTAAATAGAAAATCTTTTTCATTTAATAATAATTAATTAAATAAGTCACATGATTTATGTAGGATCAATTTGCTCAAGATTAATTTATTATTATTGATATTAGTAGGTGCCAGTTGAATAGCTGTATTTTCAGTCTGTTTGAACGTTCTTTTTTCATTTTCTACTGAAAGCAAGTACTCGTACTTTTATTACTTTACATGTTATCGGAGGCCTGCACAGACACTTGTATCCTATACTATCAAGGTAAATATGATTGATTGATCCTCTTGGGAAATGGGATTTTAAGTTATGTTAGCATTCTGGTTTGCCAACCTGTTGGTAAAGCACTATTTTTCAAGCTTTTGCAACAAGATTTGTCTCTTTGATTTTTTATTTATGATTTCTAACTTTTTACTTTTAGTTAAACTATTAAAGAATAATTTTCGCAAGGTACATAGCGATTTAAGTAGTTCAGAAAAGAAATTATTTAAAAATTACTCGCTCTCTTATTTGAAATGAAGATGGTTTTTCAGACAAACTCCTACACAAGCTCGTTACTGGCTTTCAGTCCGAAAACAGCTCCAAACCCTTTAATAAAACCTTTCGTTTCTTTTACTTTTTGTTCGAATTATATAGCTCTTTGACATTCCTTTTTTAGTATGATTCAAGCTCCCCTCTTTTCCACCCCGTGAAAAACAGAATATCATTAACCGGGATTCACTGACATCGTCAAAAGGAGAGATCAAGATATTCAGTTTTTGTCATTGCCGTCGTGATCATTAACTATAAAGCACATAAACTACAAGTTTAGAAAATGCCCAAGATCTTTTGTTTAGCGGACGTGTGTATGGTCCCTATTGGCACCGACTCTGCTAGTATTTCTGATTTTGTTGCACTCATTGAAAAAAAAATCAGAGAAAGCCCATTAAAGAGCACTTTACACAGTGCAGGAACAACAATTGAAGGGCCTTGGGATGATGTGATGGGTTTGATTGGCGAAATCCATGAATACGGTCATGAGAAAGGATATGTTAGAGTACACACTGATATTCGTGTTGGGACTAGAACTGATAAGCACCAAACTGCTCAAGATAAGATCGATGTTGTTTTAAAAAAAATTTCTCAATGAATGCTCGTGTAGTGAACCTAAATAGGGTATATCTTTAAGGAGAGTTTAAGAAACAATTTAATAATAACTGTTTGCAAAATATCTTTCCCAATTTTTTTTGTTTATAAAGTTATATATATACATTTATACAACTCCCTTCGGAGGCTGATAGACTAGACCCTTCCAATCATATCTGGACAAGTAACAGAACCCTAATGTTACAATATATAAAAAATGCCACTAATAAAAAGAAAACATGACTAAATCACAATACCTAGTGAGTGACTTAGGCTTGAGTAGAGGAGGAGTATTTGGTAACAGCCCTAGTACCTTCGGAGACGGCATGTTTAGCCAATTCACCAGGTAAGATCAATCTAACGGCTGTTTGGATTTCTCTAGCAGAAATAGTGGATTTCTTGTTATAAGCGGCCAATTTAGAAGCTTCAGTAGCAATTCTTTCAAAGATATCGTTAACGAAAGAGTTCAAAATAGACATAGACTTCTGGGAAATACCAGTGTCTGGGTGAGTTTGCTTCAAAACTTTGTAAATATAAGAGGAATAGGTCTCCTTTCTAACCTTAGATCTCTTCTTACCATCGACGGAGGTTGATGTTTTCTTGGCAGCTGGCTTCTTTTCAGCTGGAGCTTTGGAAGCTGGTTTCTTTTCGGCGGCAGAGGACATTAGTTGTAGAGTAAGTTGTTGTTGGTTTGAGTATAGAGCAATCAGAAAAAATTAACAAGAAGAAAGTAAAATTTTTAAAAAGCTAAATAAATAAACAAAACCAGTCAGCAAAAAAATTTTACACATATACCATGATATATAATAATATATTTAAAAACCTGTGTTATGCTCAAATAACGGTTACTGATCCAAAACCTTATATATGACGGCAAGTGTCTCACTGTTGCATTACGCGTTGTTTCTTTTCTTTGTTCTTGTAAGCGCGATTTTACCAGAACTAGATGGCGCTCGTGATCCTGAAAACGGGGAGAAATTTTGAGAACACCGCTTTATTAGGCGAAGCGGTGGGCACAGCTCACGCGTAAGGTGTTCCCATTATTTCTCAAAGTGATGCGAATTTCAGAGAACACATTAACCTGGGGGCCATAAACGCGACGTGCTACCATTTTCGTTACGTATACTTAGGCCAGAGATTACAACATGACTACTAATATCAAACATAACTCTATATATAAGGGATGAAGATGTATGCTTTCTTAGAATTTCAAACATGTTCCGTTAAAGTTTTACTTTTCGATTTCAATTTCGACTGCATGATGCTTTTCTTAGGTAGTTTTTTGTTATTAAATAGTATCATAAATTCTTGTCTTTTTACATAAGAATTAGGAAAGTACAGAACAAGAGCAAATTTAATATATAATGTCCGGTGGTAAAGGTGGTAAAGCTGGTTCAGCTGCTAAAGCTTCTCAATCTAGATCTGCTAAAGCTGGTTTAACATTCCCAGTTGGTAGAGTGCACAGATTGCTAAGAAGAGGTAACTACGCCCAGAGAATTGGTTCTGGTGCTCCAGTCTATCTAACTGCTGTCTTAGAATATTTGGCTGCTGAAATTTTAGAATTGGCTGGTAATGCTGCTAGAGATAACAAAAAAACCAGAATTATTCCAAGACATTTACAATTGGCCATCAGAAATGATGATGAATTGAACAAGCTATTGGGTAATGTTACCATCGCCCAAGGTGGTGTTTTGCCAAACATTCACCAAAACTTGTTGCCAAAGAAGTCTGCCAAGACTGCCAAAGCTTCTCAAGAACTGTAAGAACTGAGTTGAAAAGAAACAAAGCAAATCAAACATTCTTGTCATTTGGGGTTTTAAAGTAGGTCATATGAGGAAGACTGGTATGTCTTTTATCTAACAGTTTTATAAATAGCGTCGTTTTATTAAAGACAGTGTATAGTATTACTATTAATAAAGAAAATAAAAAACGTATCAAGTTTACGGTTTTACTTACGGAAATGCTAACGTACTACAGCTTTGACGTTATAACTTGGATTTTTTATTCATTAGTATACATGTTATAAAGATATATTACAGCTAGGCTCTCTTTCTTTTGTTACGTCTTTGATAATACCCATTTTCATCCTTTTCATGCTTTCTCTTTTCCCTCGATCTCGCATGCTTTCTCAACTTTTTATCAGCAGAAATTTGTGGAGCGTTAACAGCCAGAATTGCCCTTTTAGATCTCCTTTCCTTTCTTCTTTCTAATACGGTCTGTTTGACAGCAGTGTATATTTTTGTAAAATCGGATACTTGCAATTTGTCTTCCAGTATTTTTAAACATTCGTTTGAAAGAGTGCGTAGTTCTTCCTGTTCTTCATCAACTGCTCTTGAGTAATATGTTTCTAAATAACCATATAGCGGCAATAATATCTTTTCCCCTTCTGCAATTACTTCGTCTTCGTCCAGAACTTGAACTAATAAGGCCAATAACTGAATACACGCCTTCTTCGACATAAAAGAATCCATACGATGTTCATCCGACCTGATAATACCACCAATTCGAGTTACCATATAATCAATGGCGGTAGTATATTTTAGATCCTCTCCAGTTTGTTTTGATACATCCATTATGAACGGCGTGCGTTGCTCCTTCCATAGGATACTGATATTAACTAATGTTTTTATTGAGACGTTCGCAAGATTCTCCGGAATAGAAGGCGCACCTAATTGGTGAAGAATTCTTGTTGCAATGGTTTGAATTTCCAGATTGGTTAATGATATCTCCAGCTTATCCTTATTGGCTATGAGTTGATGAACAAGATTTGCCGCCGATTGACGGACCCATGAGTGCGGATACAAGAGACATGTGATAATACCATCCCATATGTCTTTGAAACCATGTTTATAAACGCTCTCTGTTGCTTCCATATAAGATGAGAACGTATTTAAAGCTGAGTATACCAAATCCCACTGATGTTCTGATCCTACCGACGTATCGCTCAAAATGTACCTTATACGCTTGATGGCAAGCTCGTCTAGCTCAATAGTATGTTCAAACCCAATACTTTTCAAGTAGACCTTATAAGTTCTCAACCCAAGATTTAAAAAGGATGCATTATCAACCTGTTTTAGCCAAGCGGCTATATATTTTTCAACAATTTCAAGGTCCTTATTTTCAAGCTTTGGAAGCATGGTGGAAATCAATACTGAAGCCATCTCACGGCATCTTGGCGCATCATCATTAAAAGAAACATTAACTAGCGCCAGAAAGAAGGAAGATGATAATTTGGATAGTAAAGCAGGATTAGCCTTTGTAATAATCAAATTGATCAATTCCATTACGGACTGACGGCCGGACTCGGTAGGATACTGTAAATTGTCGACCATAAATTTGAACTGCTTTTCTAAACGACCCTTACTTTGGTCATATTCCATTAAAAATTGGTAGTAAACGCTCCTGGATACATCCCTAATTTCTTTTGAGTGGTTTGTGACCATGATTTCCCTAGTAGTATCCGCAATGTCATAGAGTTCTGGAAGCATGATATGTTTTGAAACAAGTGCTTTTAGGAAATTAAAAGCAAGGCCTTGTCTGCTTGGTTCATTTAAATCTGGTAAGACCCTCCCTAGAACATAACTCAAAGCAGTATCCTTTAATGTTGAATCTGTGTGACGTATAAAGGCAGAAAGAAACTTTAAACCCATTTGGCATAATTCGCTTGAAGTTGAAGGAGAAACCTTGATAATATTTAGTACCTTCCTCGCACAGTTTTTGAAGATTTCACTAGATTCATCGGAAAAATCTAGCCTAATTAATGTAATCAGGATACGTAAAGTACTAATTACCACACCTTCATTTTCCGAAAGTAACGAATCTCTCAAAAATGGAATAAAACCCTCTAGGTGCGAGACAGTTAAAAAGGAGCGGTGTCTCGTTATTACGTTCCTAAGTAAGTCTAAAGCAAATTTTTGTAAAGTGCTGTTCAAAAGCAAACTGTTTGAGTTGATGGTATAAGATTTCGACTCCAAATTTACCAAGAAAAAGTCTTCTTTTTCATCTACTTGGTCTTTCACTTTTTTCTTTGGTATTTGAGGGGAATTACTCATTTCTGATTCCTGGAAAAGCTGATGGCAGAACTTGAGGATACTTTCTGACTCAGAGTCACTATTATGATTTAAACCCAACAAATATCGTCTCAATAATTCACTCAGTTTGTTTTGATTTCTTAGATTAATTCTGACCATCAACAAAGCCTTCACAGGAGAGAGTAATGTTCCAAATTCTGTCAGGCTGATGTTTGAGGCGAGAATTTCACCAGCATCATAGCTTTTATTACTCTTAATTTCTTTCACTTTTGTATGATAATTCTCAGAGTCTTTTTCTTCACCAGCGAACCCAAAGATATTTTCCATTATAATCTTAACAATCATACTGGACGAGGTATCCAAATCGGAGTGTTTTAAGACTCCGTGCATACTCTTTAATATGTAGTGGACAGTGTAACTTAACACATGAATTTGAGAACCACGTTTTAATGTAGCCATTAATTCCTTTATCACAAAGACAAGATACTCAGCGCCCAAGATAATACTAATTTTACCCAAGGTTACTCTTACTGCATCTCTTAATTCTTCGGATTTACTTCTCAAAACTTGGCAAATATTTGTTAGAATACTAGGGAGGAAATTAGTAATATCATCATTTGTGAGCCCTAAAACAATATTAACTAATGCCTCCGCAATAGGCATTCTTTCAATTATAGTTTCGTCATCTCTAGTGCCAAGAATTTTCGAAAGAGTCGGATACAATTCTTGCTTAATAAAATTACTGGGTTCATCTAAGTTGGAAGGAAATTTGCTCAAAGTAAGTTTCGACTCAGCCCCATCTCTTACGATACGAAGAGTTTCTCTAAGTGGAACAGAAAGTTGAACAATTAATTGTACGGCTTGCTTCATTTGGTTAGGCTTGGTTTTCAACATAGAAATGTACCTTCTAAGAAGAGCTTTGTATTGATTCCAACTCATGTGCTGCGCCAACCCTCCGATGGCTATTTGGGTCTCATTTCCAATATTTCTGTATCTTTCATCATCCGAAAAGACATAATGTTCGATCATTGGAATTAAATAATGGGATATACTGTTATCTTTGAGTTGATGAGCATGTTCACCTAGTCTTTTAATGGCTCTCTGACGACGATGAAGCTGAATATGATTAACGTTTGTAAAAAAATCTGCTTCTTCATCACCATTGTACAGTAAAATGGCCATATCTTCGAAGTCGGTGAAATATTTCGTGTTTTTTACCATATATGATAGCACTGATACATACTCACTTTGTACCTCTTCTAGGGAGTCTCTGAGGCCAATCCTTATACTGGGTAAAAGTATATCCTTCAGCATAGAAATCGATTTTGAAGCTTCATTAAGATTAGGCTTTTCGTTAATGAAGTCAATAAACTTCATTATAGCGTGGGATGCGTTTGTTCTTAACGCAAGTTCTTCCTTATCATTGATAAAATGTAAAAAGGTGAACAACAGAGGTAACCACTCTAACTCACTGTAGGACTTATAACCATCTTCAATTAACCCCTTGAAAGTTGATAAAATTCTAGGAAAATCATATTCATGCATACGTGATGAGGAGTATGAATTCAAGTCCGCAACCAATTTCGAAATACTTTCTAATTCAGGAACTTTTCTACCGAGTTCTATGAAGAGCTCTGTCAAGGAAACCCTGAGGTTTCGCTCGTCAAATGTTTTGAACAAAGAAGATATGGTAGTGTATAGTTCTTCAATATCACTCCAAGAACAATTGTAGTTGAAAACTATCAGCTTTAATATTTTCAAAATTTTTTGGGTATCATTTTCCTGCAGTTTTTTTAGCTTTCCTTTTAATATTGATATTAATGAACTAATTAAACGACTTCTAACATGATCATCTTGAATAAATCCCATCTCAGTGATACTAACTAGCAAATTCAAAAATGTGGAAATCGAGTTTGAGTCAGAAAGTTTGACATATAGCGAAGGAAGTATTTTCAGACATGATGTGCAGATGAGAGTCACCAAATCTACGTAGTGATCATCATTTACTGGATTTCTAATAATTGAGTCCGCCGCTTCAATTATTGGGCCAATAACAGCTTCCTTAACGTGTTGGTTTGATATGGTGTCCATCAATGCAGTGGCAGTTGCAAATTCATCGTAATACAAAAACTGGTACAGAGATGGATTGTGTGCCCAATAAAGGAAAAGTCTTAGTAAAGAGGAGGGTTGTTGTAAGTTTTCATCCGAAAAATGTGAAATACGAGGCTTAACTACAACGGCGTAAATATCTTCCATAGAAGTAGACCAATCAAATGTATTTCCAACAAATTCAAAGACACTACTTAAACATTTTAGACCTTGTTGCCTTAAATTACTTGCCATCTTTCTTAAATGTACCTCCTCTGTGCTCTCAGTATCTAAGACATAGTATGCCATAGCAATTGAATAGATCAACGGCTGCAGCACTGAATTAGTATGCAAAGGAAAATTTGTTCTTAATACAGACAGAGTAGAATTTACAATGTTAACGAAACCAGTCATCCGTCTGATAGTTTTCAAGGTAGCCTTTGAGCTATTTATTTGATGGCTGTTCCCAAAAAAATAATTATAATCCAGCCTTTCACTAGCCAAACTCAAAAAATCATTAATATATGGCTTCTTAAAATTTGGCAAAACTGAAATGACAGCTATTTTGCGGCTTCTTTTCTGTCCACTAGTTGGGGGGACTTGTGCTCGACCGAAGAAAATTCTAAGGACATAAGGCATGACTACCTTTTCGTCCTCAGCCTTGATAGACTGCGACCCATTTTCGGTTAAAAAAGTCGTAATCTCGTCCTTGAATAAGGTGTCATCTAGTAGATTTTTCAAATTATCTCTATATTTATTCAACGTTGGATTTTTGTATGCAAGAAGTGCGTCCAACGCAAGCTTCTGAACGTCTGTATTACGGCTACCCAACAGTACCATCAGATGATCGTGCAATTCTGTTGCACTATAAACATTCTTTATATTTTTGAACTTGCTTAAAGTCTTTAAAAACACGTTTCTATCAACTTCTGTCCATGAACCAGTAATAACACGTTCATTTTCCATATCCTCTTCATCTTTGTAAGTCTTGAAGTCATTAAAAACAAAAGGTGCGATGTCGACGAAGTGATTTTCAGCAACTTGAGGAATCGATAGCATAACTTTTAGAGCCTGATTTCTAATTAAAATTGGGTAGGTGGTGTTCCCCCTTCTTTCAATAGTAGTAGATATAATGCTCGTATTTTGAGTAGAATACTTTGACCAAATATGTGAGAACGTATCAATAGTGTCCCTTAACCTCACTACACTCGAATCCCACAGAACTTTGTTTGCACCATCTTCAAGAAGAGGCTGGTAGTAATCCAAATTTTGATTTTCATCAGGAAGTTTAATGAATGATAGCACAAGTTTCCAAACGAGGGTTTCATCTTTTGTGTAAACATTAGGAAGAGTGTCAAAAACACCAGTCCAAACTGGAGAGAATCTAACGGTAAGAAGGCCAAATAAGTATTTGAGAAAGAAAGAGGATACTAGCTTGTCTGTTTTGGTTTTTCCGAATTCGGCACCAACATTCTTGATTCTAATGGTTAAATCTCTGGCATTTTGTAGTGTAAGAGGTATTTCCTCGATAACCATACATGAAGAAAGGAGGTCAGGTACTTGCATACCCTGCAAAATCATTAATGTCTTCATTAATTCTAAAGTTTCATAACGAATCTTCCCATCAGGCAACATAAAATTATCTGTCAAGCTAAGGAGTAGACTTGGATAGTGTGACATTAGTCCTTTTAAGCTTTCTGAAGGATGAAGATTACTCACTAACTTGTTCCATCCTCTTAAAAAGTTTAAACTTTCTTTATAGTTTTCGTAATTATCCAGAATAGTCTTTAATAGATTATTCCCTGAAGCGTCGTCTTCTTTACGATATATTTTTAAGAGTGTACCGACCATATCTTTCGTAAAATTATCTGGTGATGCAAAAGTTGAAAAGATACGTTCAAGCAATGGGATAATAATTTCTGTATTCTGTAATTTCGAATATTTAAAAATTATAGCTCGCCAATATATTTCGAAAAGGTCATTCGAATCATTAATTTCTGCT
>JXWR01002721.1_pt1 | contig 14929 bp, 6 predicted proteins | sample 315541 | NCBI WGS metagenome assembly JXWR01 (sample SAMN03273951, study PRJNA271842) | soil metagenome | isolation source: rice field ambient CO2 | place: India: CRRI Experimental farm Cuttack,Odisha-753006 | collected 2013-12-17
TAAGGTGAAAAAACCAAAAGTAAAGTAGAGTAATTAAAAAGCTAAAATTTCAAAAGTAAAGCAAAATTTGATCAGCATTACAACTTAAGCTTTTCCAAACTGGCAATAGTGCTTTCCAAAATTTCGATATCGGCTTTAAGGTTTTCGAATCTTTCCAAAGTAGCTTTTTGCACTTCTTGAGAAGCCTTTTGAGAGAAGTCCTTAGCGTTGACCAACTTTTCGGTGTTTTCCTTAGATTTGGTGGCTTTTTCCAATTTCTTGCTAATTTTGGAAATTTGCTCATCAATGTCAATTTGACCTTTGACTAAGACATGCACATTAACGCTGGAGTTAACAGCGCCGGCCCCACAACCAGAAGGAACATCAGCAGCGTTTTTAACAACAGTAACTTTGTTAACACCTTTAATCAACGAGACAATCAAAGCTTGTTGAACAGTAGCGATGCTGAAAGTTTCGTCATTAAGAGCTTCGATGTAAACTTGTCCATTCTTGATGATGTCGTATTGTGCCAAAAGAGATCTAATACTTTTGGTAATATCCAAGATCAATTCATATTGAGCATCTGCAGTTTCGAAATTGAATTCTTGTTCGTAAACTGGGTAAGAAGCAATGACAATGGATTCAGTGGTGTCATTTGGTCTTCTTGGCAATCTTTGCCATAATTCCTCGGTAACGTATGGCATGAATGGATGGATCAATTTCAATGCACCTTCGATACAAGTGTAAAGAGTGTTTCTAGCACTGTTTTTTTCTTCTTCAGTACCTTCTAAGATCAAGTACTTGGAGTTTTCAATATAAACGTCACACAATTCATTCAACCAGTAGTTATAAATGGCAGTAGTAGCAACCAAAAATTCCTTGTTTTCCAAAGATTGATTAGCGGCTTGAGCAGCAACGTTAAGTTTGTTCAAAATCCATTTTTCAACAAGAGATTCTTTACCAGTTGGCTTAGCGGTAGCATTTGGAACAAAATCTTTACCTAATCTCATCAATGCAAATTTGGTGGCTTGGTACATCTTGTTACAGAATTTTCTGTAACCCTCAACTCTCAAAATGTTCAAGTTAATATCTCTACCACCAGTAGTATAGGCAGCCAATGCGAATCTCAAAGCATCAGCACCACATTCAGCAATACCATTTGGATAAGATGCCTTTTGTCCGGCTTTAGCCTTTTCGACTTCTCTTGGATCCAAGTTACCATTCAACAATTTCTTATGCAAGTCTTCTAAAGCAATACCATTAATAACATCAGATGGATCAACAACATTACCAAGAGACTTGGACATTTTTCTACCTTGGGCATCACGCACCAAACCATGACAGTAAACTTGAGTAAATGGAGACTCTCCGGTTAATTTGGTACCCAACAACACCATTCTAATGACCCAGTTGAAGATGATATCCCAACCAGTTTCCAAAAGTGTAGTTGGGTAAAATCTCTTCATGTCTTCAGTATTGTTTGGCCAGCCCAAAGTGGCAAATGGCCACAAGCCGGAAGAGAACCAAGTGTCAAGCACATCTTCATCTTGTTCAAGAGTGAATTTCTTACCAGCGAATTTTTCTTGAGCCTTGGCAGTAGCTTCTTCAACAGATCTAGCAACAATCCAGTAGTTACCATCACCGCTTTCATGGTGTTCACCATCAATGTTAACAAACCATGCTGGGACTCTGTGACCCCACCACAATTGTCTAGAAACACACCAATCTCTCAAACTTTTAACCCAGTTGAGGTATTCGGCTTCAGATGCCTTTGGTTGAATTTGAAGTTTACCTTGTTCAATAACTTCCAAACCAAGTTTACCTAACTCAGCTTGGCGCACCCACCATTGTGGTTTCAAGTATGGTTCAATAACATCACCAGTTCTAGTACATCTTGGAATAGCCATCTTGTTATCTTTTTGTTCAATGAAAAGTCCTCTTTTTTCCAATTCTTCAAGAACCTTCTTTCTAGCATCAAATCTTTTGAGTCCAGCAAATTCACCACAGTTTTCGTTCAAGATACCGTCTTCAGTGTAAATATTGATGAACTCCAAATTATTTCTCTTACCAGTGTTGTAATCGTTTTCGTCATGAGCTGGAGTGATCTTCACTGCACCAGTACCAAATTCCATATCAACAGTTTCCGCATCAGTAATGATTGGCAATCTTCTGTCCAAGAATGGATGCTTGACAAATTGACCGTGCAAATGCTTGTATCTGCTATCTTCTGGGTGAACAGCAACAGCGGTATCACCAAAAATAGTTTCTGGTCTAGTAGTGGCAACAACCAATTTTTCACCAGTACCTTCAACAACATAAGCGAAAGAAGTAATAACACCAAATTCAACTTTTTCATCATAGCCTGGGACCTTAATTTGAGTTCTACCTTCCAAATCAAGAGATTCAATTTCAGAGTTAGAAGTAGCAGATCTCAATTGAACACACCAGTTAACTAACTTGTTTTCACGGTAAATCAAACCGTCATCATGCAATCTGACAAAGGCTTCCACAACAGCCTTGGACAATTCTGGAGACAAAGTGAAAGCCTCTCTGCTCCAATCGTAAGAAGCTCCCAAGGAAGTAAATTGATTTTTGATCTTTTGGTGGTAGATTTCTTTCCAATCCCACACTTTTTCGACAAACTTTTCTCTGCCCAAGTCTTGTCTAGTAACTTTTTCAGTAGCCCACAAGTTTTTTTCAACAACAGATTGAGTAGAAATACCAGCATGGTCGAAACCTGGCAAATACAAAACAGTCTTACCTTTCATTCTGTGATATCTGACCAAAGTATCTTGAATGGCAACGGTCAAAGCATGTCCAATGTGCAAAGCACCTGTGACGTTTGGTGGTGGAGCAGGAATAGTAAAAGTTCCAGCAGGCAATGGGCTACCATCTTCTTGAAATTTAGGTTCAAAGAAACCTTTTTGAACCCACCAGTCGTACCAAGAACTTTCAACATTCTTTGGATTGTAAGATTTGAAAGCAGGATCTTCCAAATCAACAAGGACTTTCTTTTCACCTGGCTTGGTTGGATCAACCCATTGTGGAGCTGGTTCAGCCTTAGCTGGTTTGCTTTTTGGCTTCTTAGCTTCTTTTGGCTTACCATTTTGTGCGGCTTTCAATTTTGCTTGTTGTTTAGCTTCAAATTTGGCCAATTTTTCAGCCTTCTTTCTTTCTTTTTCTAATTCTTTTGCAGTTTTTTGTTTTTTTGGCTCACCTTCAGCAGCAGAGGTAGCAGCTGGAGCAGCGCCAGGAACAGTGGCAGCAGCTGGAGCAACTGGAGCTTCACCGGTTGGGTTTTGAGCAGCAGGTCCTGCAGCAGGCTTCTTGGATTCGTCTGCCATAATCTTTGAATAACTAGAAAAAAACTTTGTCTATGATTTTGTGTTAGTATATGACTCAATGATGAGGAAGAATGCCTCATGAAAAATATGTTTGGATGAATATGAAACGAAAGCCAGAGGATCAAATCAGATGATGCGTACTCTTGAAGATATGCTTGATACTAACAAAGATCTACTTATTGGTCCTGTTAAACGATTTGTGCGGTAGACAGGTTTGCAAAGAAGATTGAATCTATTGAACATTCATGAAAGGAACAAAAGAGTAAAAAAAAAAAGAAAAAAACAGTAAGGATAAAGAAGATCTATTTTTGATTTGATGAATGAGTAAAAAACCTCCTAAGCGAAATTACTGAGGGAAGGAGGGAGAAAGGGAAAGAGGGCGTGCGTGTGGGAAGGGGAGATAAGTAAAGAAAAAGTAACAAGAGAAAGTGAGCAAGTAATTACCTTTTGAGTTATCAACAGTTTTCTTTCCTATCTTGTAGGTGACGAGTAGCGAGATAAGAGGTGATTGATTGGGGCTCTATTACAACTGCGTTGTTTCTGATTAAATTTTTTTATTTTCTCTTTTGGTTTTTCAGTTTTTTTCATTTTTCCAGTTTCCGAGTTTTGGACACAGTCACGCGATGGGTGCATCACAGCACATATAATAGCAGTGCATTCTTAAACAGCCTCAAATCAAACACAATCACTATAAAATATTACTGTCTTTACGCTTGGAAAATGATATCAAACCAAAAATGTATTAGAGAACCAAACCGTAAAATGTATGTAACAACATAGGGAAAAGAGAAGAAAAAGAAAGGACAAACGACAAGGACGGAAAACATGTTGGAAAAACGCTCAGGATAGAGCGGAAATAGCTAGAGACTAGCCAGATGGAACTGAATTTAAGTGATTATATTATAGATAAGAAACAGCAGCTAGTGAGCACTGACATTGGGGGGGGGGGAAACGAATAAAGTGAACTTGCTCCTGCTATTATAGGGGAGCAGCAGACAATGGTGTTTTTGATCTTATTAGTGTGATGTTGACTCATACTTGTGTCAAACAAGCAGAGTCCATCTGATTGTATTAATGTATAGGGAAATTTTTTACTAAAAAAGTTGGTTAATTGGCAAGAACGTATTCCGGCACGTTTGCTTCCACATTGATGTTAGCTACCAAGTTTTTTCCAGCAGCATAAGGTGCACCGCTACTTATTTTTGCCTTTGCAGTGGCGTCTTTCACCTGGTCGTTATCATTGAAGAGGATTCTGTCCGAGGCAATTCGAGGAATTGATGACACAGTGCCAGTGGCCCTTGCTTTTGCTTTTACCGTAGGATAGGCCGCAGCAGTTTTGTATGATTCTGGATATATTGTGGAAGCATAAGCGAGGACTTCATAATCTTTGTGACATGGGTGGTTGTTGCCACTCCCATCATTATTATAGTTTCTGGATATAATGGTATTGACTGCCCTTTTCTTCACTATCAAAGTAGGAGAAATCACTGGGAACGACTGAGTGGAGGAAGTAGAGGGCTGACTGATAGAAGACAAAGGCAATGTAGGAGATAGAGTGACGGTTTCTTCTTCCAATGCTCGTTTTGCCTTCAAGTTCTTATTGGCATAAACATTGGCACCGTAGGCCACTTGAGAAAAGAGCGCGTTGATAAGCACAGCGTAGATGAGTGCTGATGGGCTGAGCATTTGACTTGACTTGAATCTGTTAATAATTGAGCTATATAGAAATGTTTTTGGAGATGTGATAGAAGCAGTTATTGCACCGACAGTTTATGGCAAACGCGAAACAATCAAGCCCCCAAAACGGACACTCATAAGACTTGCAAACTTCATTTTAGAGGTTCGAGGAATTCCTATATATACAAATCAGTTCTTCTGGTGCTCCCCAATTGCCAGGCTTTTTGCTAGTCCTTGTGACCCATCTCCTGAAGCCTGGGTGCACTGCGTTTGGAATTTGGAATTCCGCCTAAGGCCCATGCATGCATGAAACTCGCCTTTTTTTTTCTTGCTGACTGGCGGCCACTAAGGGGAAATAATATATCACATCCGCAAAGCTTCAGCACTCTCGGGGCCACTAACAAGTAGCTCGGTACGCTAGCGGGAAACACAATACAGCCTTAAAGATGTAAACTTCAGCAAGGGAATTTCTGAACAAAGAAGGCGTAAGGAAAAAATAACAGAACATAATATTCAAGAAATGATAAGTTGCAAAAATTCAAGATAACAATAACAAGTTAAAAGGAAAAGAGAACAAAAAAAAACAAAAAAAACATAAATATATAAGCTTAAAAGAAAAAAGTTAATATGAAACTAAGTAACTAACGTATAACTCCCCATGGCGTCTACTTTTTCTCACTTTGTTTAGTCTGTGGTTCATCATCATCTTCATCGTCGCTGCTGGTGACCAAAAATGCATCATCAGTAACTGGCACTGGTGCTACGTCAGTCAACGGTTCCCACTTGTTATTATTATTATTGTTGTTGCTATTACTGTTGCCATTACCGTTGTTACTTTCAGTGTTGCCTCTCTTTTTGTTGTTTACTTCAGCAGGTCTGTCACTGTCATCAAATTGTCCACTAGAAATTTTTGGAGTTCCATATAAATCGGTGGAATTCTTCTTCTCCAATGATGGCTTAGACTGGTTGGTTTCAATTTTTGAGCCAACGATTGGCACATCCGGTAAATCTTTATCATTATTTGTCAATGTGATTGTAGAGTATTGATGATTCACATCATCCAAATCATCATCGTAGTTTCTATCTCTTCTAAAAGTGGCAGAGCTTCTAGCAGACGTTGGTGGGGAACCTAAAGAGCCTAAAGCTCCAAATAACCTGTTTTCGCTATTGTTATTGCTATTGTTATTGCTGTTGCTGCTGTTGTTTCCAGAATTTTTATTGCCAAAGCCATAGTTTTCATGTCTGTCATCACGGTTTACTCTGCTAGGCTTGCTATTGGGAACGTTGTTACTATCATTAAAGTCCTGAAACTGTTTAGTGAACCCACTAAAGAAAGTACCAAATTTCTGTTTAGTTTCCTCAAAACCTTTTTCAAATTGTTTTTTGATTTGCGGCAAGTCTTCGTCCAAAAATGAATTCAACACATCAGGATCTTCGTCGTCATCGGTGGTACTATCACGATGTCTGGAAGGCTGTTGCTGCTGCTGACCTGGTCTTGTAGATCTTGCTGGTCTTGCCGGTCTAGGCGGTCTGCTTGGGTGCTGATTAAATTCTCTCGCTAATCTTCTAGCCAATCTTTCATCTTCTTCCAATTGCAGTGATCTTTGGTAGCTTTTTGGTGGCACTGGCGGTTTTGCTGTTTTTGGCTCTGGAATCTCAATGTGGGAGTTTGGATCAGAGAGGTATAGAAGAGCATTAAAGGCAGGATCGAGATCGCCATCACTAGCAATCAACACAGCAATAACGTATTTCTCTTCAATGCTGGGAAACGCTTCCTTGAGAGTTTTTTTAGCTTGTTCTTTTGGTGATAATGGTCTTGGTGGTTTAGCTGGTGGTTTAACTGGTTTCAATATAGATGGTGACTTGACAAGATTATCGTCAGATGGGGGATTGGATAACTTCTCTGGCAGACTGATATGGTTATCATTGAAGGAAACCTTTTTCAGAGCCAGCAAGTCTGACTTGGAATCATCAGAAGCAGGATCATCATTGGTTTTTTTTGGACCTTCAGTAGCAGTAGTAGTCTTTTTCTCTTCTGACTTGCTATCATCACTGGTTCTGTCGTTGGCCTTTGACAGTTCCTCTGGCTTAGCAGCAGTTGCGGCGCCGGCAGCAGGAGCAGCAGCAGGAGCTTCCTGCTTCTCAACAGAAGAAACTGAAGAAGTCTCAGCAGCAGGTTTCTCGGTATGTTTATCGTCAGCCATTGCGAATTTTAATTGTGTGAATTTAACGGTCGGCAAAGGCTCAATGGCGTTCTAATTGTATAGCAAGTCAGCGCTCCATATGCTTCATCGCCTTCATCGCTTGTGTCTTTTGTCTTATTTGGTGCTTGCCTTCATCTCCCCCGCTGTCATCTTTCTTTCCGAGATCATCACATGCTCAAGCACGTGAAAATCCTCGGAATTATGAGCTATTGTATGCATGCATATGTGGTGTTAATCAGCAAAAAATTTTTTTTTTTTTTTTCGCTTTTCACGAGCACTTTAAATGAATGTCGATTTCTCAAACTTTCTTTTTTTTCCTTTTCTTTTCTTTTCCTCTTTTCTCTTTCGTCAGATAGTAAAAATTATATATCTCTGACAATTAGATAGAGCGGATGGCTTTATGTTTCCATAAGCCATATCGTGTGGACAGCAGAGACAAAACAATGCTACCGGCAATAGTGTCTTATATCTTATAAGACACTTTTGTTTAATGCCGTGCGGTTTCTGTAACTGAACTTAATGGCAGTTTATGGGCTCGTATTGTATTCGACATTCTAAACCCTCTGTTTGGGAATTCCTAAATTTCTGAATTCTTGAATACTGATTCTTGAATATCAATTCTTGAATACTGATTCTTGAATATCAATTCTTGAATTTTAATACATTTTAAATTATTGTACGTTCAATCCACTGGATTTTGGTTAATATGTTGAGGGAACTCTCATTTAAGATATAGAATATATGTAGTCATGAATTGGGCAATGTATAGATCTAAGAAATATCTATTTTGGAAACACTATTTACAATCTATTATACACTGGTGACTCCTCTTCAGCTTCAATTTAAGCCTCTTTGAGCTTTGGCAACAACAAGCAAATCTCATCAAAGAGCTTGCTGTCCATTACGCCGACATCTTCTTCTCCTGTTCCCATCATTGCACTATTACTGGTAGCTTTCTCAGTTTCAGCTTCAGATTCTTGATGAAGTTCCAGAGAATGTTCAGCGGCAAAATCACCAGCCATGGAGGTTGCCTCGGACTCATCGTAAAAACTTTCTAATTTGTCGTTATCAAACTCCAAGATGTCATCCTTAGTTAGTTGGAAAAACTTGACATCACCAGTATCACTGTCCTCGATATTTCCACCATTTGATTCAAGCTGCTTAGTATACACATCATGCAATTTGACGTTTTGCAAGTATTCCGGCAACGGCCATCCATTGACCTCGGCAATTCTGATCAAAAGCACATGTCTGATCTTGCTGAAATCTTTACCGTTCTTAGTAAGTCTCAAATACCATTCATAACTTTCTTTGGAGTTTTTCAGCCTGTAATTGAGCAACACCATAGATAATTGACTCCAATATGTCATTGGATAATTGAATTTCTCGCTCATGACGCTAATCCAGTGTTGTGCTTTTTCATAATAAGCGTCAAATTGTGGGTCTTTTTTCCGTTTGAAGACTTTCAAAGCATAATGGAAAATAAGCTTCTCAAAGCTTTGAATCGACACCCTTAATGGCTTATACTTAGCCTTCAGCAAGAACCCCACAAGGAACTGTTCTGCAGTGTCGACACTGTTCAAAAGTAATGCTTGGTTCATAAATTGTACCACTATAGTATCATCAATATGAAACTCCAGCAAGAAATGGCCATGATACATGCCCTCATTCTTAGCGGCAATAGATTGCACATGCACCACGGTATTGATATAATTGTTGTATAACTTTTTCAAAGTAGAAAGCGACAATGTGCTGTTGAGTGCCATGTTTTGGAAAAGTGCTGCATAAAAAATACTCAAATGTTCCATCTTGAAGGGTAAGTTTTTCAATTCCGGACGTAAGTTTGCTCGAAAGAGATTTTCCTCATAATATTGTAATAGTTGAGAGTCACTAAAATTGATTGGTTCTGGCAACTGGCTTTCGTAAACGAATCTAATTAATCCGAGTTGATTCAAAATATAAAATGAAGATCGAGCATTATGCAAATCTGTGAAACCTGGCTTGGATTCATGATAGCTGAGTAACTCCTTGTTGGTTAAATTGTAACTGAAATGATCCTCATGGTTATGAAATTTCAAAATATCACCATAGTTCGTTGAGAATTCTATAATGTAACTCAATATCACTCTTGGATCATTAGAGTAATTGGCTTTTAGCACCATTAAAAATTCAGTAATCATATCCTTAACAACAATAGATTTGTACCGAAACCCTTCGTGCTTGAAATTAGAATTCTGGACATTTAAATTGATCATATAGTTGATAAGTTTGAGTGATTCATTAATGTATCCCTTTTGTCTAAATTTTGTAATAAGCAACCCCATAATGTAATTGTAATTCATCATTAATTTTTTCCTAATTGCTAATTTTCTATTCTCATCTTCGATATCTGCCAAACATACATTAGCCTCATGAGCAAGCTGCTTGTTGAGCTGAATAATCTTGGTCAAGATAAGCACCACCGATTGTGGACCAATAGTGCTAACTGAGTAACTTAATACCACGGAGAAGAGCTTAGTAAGGAGCTTGCTTTTGCTCACAAGACCTTTGTAATTTTTAGTGTTTTGATGCAATTTGAGGGTGCTGTCGAATTTGAGAAATAGTAGACTGATCAAGTTGCGAAGTTTTTCGCTATGTTGGGTAGATAGTCTGTTTAATTCTTCCATGAATTTTTGGTTTCCTGGATGGTTGAAACTACTTATGGTATTTATTAATTGTAAAGTTAAGGTATTAGTAAGCTTATCATTCAGTTTTGATTTTTTGTAAATTATGGAGCTCAATAAATCAATGGAGTACAAATTGAGAAACTTGGCATTGTAGTAACTTTTGCTGATTACTTCTTCTTTGTCAGCTAAAAGCAAATTCGCAATATCCAAAACTTGTTTGTTGCTATCTTCATAATCAAGCACCGTTTGGGCACTGCTGAAGAATTTTTTAGAAAAACGGATCGAGGGCAATGAACCTTCTTGCCAATCGAACCCGCTAATTAGACCAGTGTTTTGTCCAGTAGATTCACTAATCAAATACCTTGTAAAATCATGTACTGCGTCATCATACGCTTGATCACTTTCCATATGTTTTACATCGAAAGAAATATGACAATTGAGCAACTTGACAAAAACTAAAGGATATTCAAGCGGTTTAATAACATGCAACAAAGATTTGAAAAAATCTCTTGAGATAGGAATCCGATAGCACTGAAAAAATTCCGCGTAATCATTATTGCGGAAATTCTCAACAACTTTATCAAGGATTTGTGTTGGTTTCAAAACATCCATATATTTATTATGTTGAGCCAAACAATAATTGACCAAGTCAATCCGCATTTGATTTTGTTGCAATGTGGCTATCCAGTCAAATAAGGTAAATATGACCTGTTTTTTATTGGGCACTTCAGCGTCATTGATGATGCTAGTCATGGAATCAAACAAACTTTGACGCACTGCTTTGGCGGTGGGTCTAATCATGAATCGAATAAGTGATTGCTTTACTGGATCATCATGAAAATTGCGGACAATAGCCTTGTAAAAGCTACTAAAATTTATCAGGTATTCCTTATTAGTGGTATAATTTAATATCAAGTTGGTGCTGCTGGCCTGCTGGAATACGTGTTTGCGTAAGTAGATTAAGAAGATTTGAATCTCGGTGAAATTTTCAAAAAATTCTTGATTTAGTAGATTAAATACAAGAATATTGAAATTGATCTTGAATGATTTACCACCAGGACCGTTTTTCATACCATATATTTGATTGAAAATTGCTGGATCAACAGATTCCATTACTTGGAAAAGTTCAATTACTGACTTTTGGCAAAGAATAGTTCGCTGAATTTCCTCCACATCCGCCGTCGTCGTTACTACTGACTTCATACCCACACTATGTTGGCTTGCTTCTAAACCTTTGCTACCATTATCAATATGAGATGTTGCCAGTGATTGGGCCAAAGAACTCAATGAAACTGATCCGTTACTATTGTACCGACGACCAATCTCAGAATTATAATTGTAATATTTAGTAAACCGACAACAGCGCAGACTATTTTGAGCATTTGAAGAACCTCGACGACTAGCAACAGCGAGATTGGCACTGCATTTTCGTAGCAAAGCCCATTGTCTATCTAACATGGATATAATGTTTTTTTGAACTTTTTTCTTTTTATTTTAAAACAGATGATACAGGGGCTAGGAAAATTTGAGAGGGCCACAAGGATTTGCACCAGTATATCGATACGCCCACTAATAGCAGTGCTGCGCTTATATGATCCCGATCTTCCATTTTTTTTACTCTCTGGTGCGAAATAAAAAAAAAAGACAAGTTTACCCGGAGTTGTATATACCATAAATACGGGTCTTTAGCGCGACCTTCCAACATGAGACATAAACTAATCCCAGAAACTGATAAAATAGTGCTTACAGACCATTCATTGGTTTCAAGTATAAGTAGCTGAAGTTGTATCATCGTAAAAAATTAAAGTGAAAATTCGAATGAAAAAGTGATGCAGTGAAGAAAAATCAAACTTTATTAGGATGCATCTCGTTACGCCCTGTTGGACAATTGAGTTGACATCACTTCCTGGTCATCTTTCACATCTTCGAAATCATTTCTTTGCCCCGTTTCAGAATCTTTAAGGTTAGCAATAATAATGTCAGTCTCTTTTCTCTTTTGCTTAGCAAAACCCTTAGCTGTAAATAATATATCCATATTTTCCAAACTCAAACCTCTGGTTTCCGGAATGAAATAATAAGTAAATCCAACCGAAACGATCAAACACACGGTGAAAAACAAAAACGTGCCCCATTTGATGTTTGCCATCATGTATGGATTCGAATAAACAATAACAAACTGCATCAACCACTGCATCATCACTGCCATTGCCATACCCAAGTCTCTAATTTGATTAGAAATGATTTCTGAACAATAAATAAAAGGAACCGCATTCCAAGAAAATGCAAAACAAAAGGCAAAGAAATAAACGGAAATTATTGCAAAATATGCTCCTGCATCCTTGGGAACATCATGATCAAATGAACCGCTGACTGCAGTATATATGGTAAGGTAGAGCATGGCCGCAATTGTTCCTAAACTTCCTGTGATGATGGACTGTCTACGACCAAGTTTTTCAATCCCAATGACGATCGCACCCAAATTGGTTACCGCTTTGACTATACCAAAGATCCCGGTTGCTAGCAAGTCAACATTGTTGCCCTTGAAGCCGATCGACTCAAATATCGCCGGGGAGTAATAGTTGAGTGCATTAATCCCAGATAAGTTTTGGAAAATCATTACGCTCAACGCAAGCAAAATTCTATTGTAAACTCCTTGCTTGGTGCATTCTTTTAGCTTGCTCCAAAGATTACTTTTTCCACCATTATAATGCAAACTTTCTTCGGCAATTTGACTCTCGCAACTAGTTAGTTCCCAAATCAAGTATGGGTGGTCGGTGGGCAACTTTCTAATGTTTGCAAGGTGGCTTTGAGCTTCTTTGACCTTGCCATTCCGTACGAGCCATCTCCATGATTCCGGCTGGAATGACATTGCAATAAGCAACAACCCACCAGGGATGAACTGCAAGGCGAAGGGCAACATCCACTGACTTTCCGAATCATCGCTCAAGTGAATTTTGCAACCATAGTTTACCCAAAAAGCAATGACAAGAAAGCTTTGATACACCACTTCATACGAGCCAACAAGTATTCCTCTACATGCCGGTGGTGACCATTCGGCAATATATATCGGCACAATCATGGAAACAGTACCGGTGCTTAGACCAGTAAGGGCTCTCCCAGCATAAATGAGACCCACGATACCGTGGGAAGCTACTTGCAAAACCACACCAATGTTGAAAATGGTACCAAATATAAGTAATGTTTTCTTGCGGCCAAGTTTTTCATTGAAGAAATAGGAAATCGCGGCACCAAAGAATGCTCCTGCTTGGAAAGTGGAGACAATGTTGGATTTGAGCTGGGATAACTGGTTTCCCGTAGCCACGTCAAGCCCGAATTTGTGCTGAAATGCCGGAAGCGATAGTGTACCGCCAATGAAGCCGCTGTCGTAGCCATATTGAGCTGAGCCCATAGTGGCTGCGAGGGCTAGTAGGAATAGTCTGAAGTTGTACACCTGCGGTGGAGCAGGGTTTTCTGAACGGTCAATGATGGTAAAGAGGCCCATTTTGATGAGGATCAACTGTAAGTGAATATATGCATTTAATTTCAAGTTTAGCTATGATGGAGTTTTGTAGAGAAGATCTCTTTCTATATTTATTTCCCAATTGTTGGTCTTGCGGATTGTATGAATGAGGATGTTATAGGCTCTTTCGCTGTAGCACTTTATGGGGTGCAGCTGCGCGTGCAGCCACCTGCAGTGACTCAATGGGACTCGCGATAACAGTAACGAACAGCAGCATGGCTTTCACACTCACTAACGACAACCATTAAGAGACAGTAGGCTATTTGTCGCCACGACCATTATTACAATTGCATTGCGTTGTGGTCCATACATCTAGCTACCCATTTACCGGCGGCTTGCCGTCGGCAGCCACAGTCCACAGTCCTCTTCGGCCATTGTTTTGATTACCATGATTTTGACGATTATAAATAGTGGCGGTTTTGGCTCCCTGGGTAGTTGGGACCGCAACTATTATGGAAACTATACCAGAAACCAAAATCCTCCAAAATAGGGAAAACTTGAATCAAAAAATTCTTTTCCGATTACCTCATTTATTAACGTTAACAACTCACATTCAATAACAATGTCCAAGCAAGTTCCTGCTCCTGCTGCTGGGATTTATACTCCGACCGTGACTTTCTTTAAACCAGACGGTTACTCCATAGACATCGAGTCCCAAATCAAACATGCCAAGTACCTTCGCGATAACGGCATTCAGGGGCTAGTTGTCTTTGGTAGCACTGGTGAAAACGCTCATTTAACATTATCCGAACGAGTGTCTGTCGTTAAGGCTCTCCATGAATCCGTACCAGACATCACCCTTATCAGCGGCATTGCTCAAAATTCTCTCGCTGATGCTCTTGAAGAAATCAAGCTAGTCAAGGAGGCTGGATCTGCTTATGCTTTGGTGCTTGGGTCTTCGTACTATGGCAGTGGCGTGCATCAAGAGGGGATCATTAACTGGTTTACGGAAATTGCTGACAAAAGCGAATTACCGGTATTGATTTATGTGTATCCTGGGGTCACTAACGGTTTAAAGATTTCGTTGGATACCGTCAAGAAACTCTCAGCGCACCCAAATATTGTCGGTACAAAGTTTTCCTACAATGATGCTGCTGATTATACAGTGATTGCCGGAGACAAGCAAATTGCTGAACACAATAACTTCCACTTCTTTTCAGGGTTAGGCCAGCTACTTACTACAGTATTGCTTCTTGGTGGCAAGGGGGTGATTGACGGACTCAGCAACGTCGTGCCTAAAGTGTATGTCAAGATTTTCCAATTGGTGCAAGAGGGAAAAATTAGCGAAGCTAGCGCATTGCAGCATGAAGTGACAAAAGTCGAAGTATTGCTTGGTCCTGATCTTATCTTGGTGCTCAAGGATGCGGTCAAACAGTTCACTGGGATTGGAGAGTACACTTTGGGAAGAATTCCTTTGAATGTTGGGTATTCCAAAGAGGCAGCCGAGCCGTTCTTCAAAGCGTTTGCCAAGTTGGCAGAGATTGAAAAGTCAATTTAGGTGCGTGTAGTTGCCACGGACAGTATATATATATATATATA
>JXWR01004442.1_pt1 | contig 14917 bp, 7 predicted proteins | sample 315541 | NCBI WGS metagenome assembly JXWR01 (sample SAMN03273951, study PRJNA271842) | soil metagenome | isolation source: rice field ambient CO2 | place: India: CRRI Experimental farm Cuttack,Odisha-753006 | collected 2013-12-17
AAAAAAAAGAAAAAAGTCTAGAATTCACACAACATACATGCACATCTACTATGGCTCTATGTTATATGGCCCTTTGGCAAACAGCTATTGCAATAAGGTTTCCTAAATCTGAAAATTTTTTTGATTTCTTTTTTATTCGCTAACAAAATGAAGCAAAAAAGAAACAGAAGCAGCATATAGCAGCTTGGGTTAGATCTAAACTATGGGGTCTGAATGGCTTTCTTTCTTTTTGACTGCATTTGGGCATTTGCATCTCTCAATAGATATAAATATGGCTTCTGACCTTGATTCATTTCGAAAATGTTTCAATTAATTCAGATTCTTTTTTATAGTCTTTAAACAATATCTTACTTTCCTTAAAAAGAATTAAAAACTACAGATCTATCTATTATTCTATCCCAGACTTTGGTGACTGTTCATTCTTTTCATTTGAATATATCTACTACGTATATCACGCTACTTTTCACAAGTCTGTTTCATTCCTTATCAAATTTTTTCTTTTGATACTTCAATTTTAAAAAATGTTGTCTTCTGTCACTCAACTTTCTGTCTTGACTTTACTCGCCAGCAGCGTCGCTGTCTCTGGTGCTGAACATGGTCATCATAAACACAAGTACGCTCTTTTTGATGAAGAACTTCCAACTATTCACAAAAGAGGCGGTAACGATTGTGAATTTCCAACCGATAAAGGTTTAGTTGCTGTCAACAAGGATGGTACCGGTGGTGGCTGGGCCATCTCCAAGGACCAGACTTGTAAAAGCGGCTCTTGGTGTCCATATGCATGCCCACCGGGATACCTTTCCGCACAATGGGATTCAGACGTCACTTCTTACTCTTACCCAGGTTCTCAATATGGTGGGTTGAAATGTAACTCCGATGGTACTCTTTCCAAAGGTAACAAAGACAAAGACTATTGCTACAAAGGTGCCGGTACTGTTAAGGCCAAAAACAACATTGGTAAAAATGTTGCTTTCTGTCAAACCGTTTTACCAGGAAATGAAGAAATGTTGATCCCAACCAATGTTGATGGTAATAGCGAACATACTTTGGCTGTGCCAGGTACTGATTACTGGGCTTCTACTGCCGCTCACTATTACGTCAACCCACCAGGGGTCTCTACCAGTGACGCTTGTACTTGGGGTACTTCTGACAAAGACCAAGGTAACTGGGCTCCATACGTTGTTGGTGCTAACCAAGATGACAACAAGAACACTTACGTTAAGATTGGCTGGAATCCAATCTACTTGGACAGCAAATTCAAAAACACCAAGCCAAGTTTCGGTATTAGAATTACTTGCGATGATGAATCCAAATGTAATGGTTTGAAGTGTGAAATTGACCCAACCAAAGGTGTTAACAAAATTCAAGGTTCTACTTCTTCTGGTGCTGGTAATGGTAACTACTGTGTTGTTACCGCTGAACAAGGTGCTACTGCCAAGATTGAAGTGTTTTCTTCTGACTCCAACAGTAACGACAAGAGAGACTTCCAACCAGTACAAAAAGCATTCAACGCTACTAGCTTGATTACTGCTCAAGCTGCCGCAGCCACTGGTACTGTTTCTAACTCTACTGATGCTGCTACTGCTAACAATACTACTTCTGGTGCTTCTAGTGCTAACGCTACTAGCACCCCAGCTGCTATCTCCAAGAGCGGTGCTTCTTCTGGTATTGTTTCCAACACTTTGCAAACTGTTGCCGTTGTTTTCTCTGTCATTGCTTTGCAAAACTTTTTGTAAAGTTATTAGCTGAGAAAAGTTGAGCAGTTGTTTTTTATTGTCGTTCTTTCATCATTGTTTACCATTTTATATGTTTCTTCATTTCGTTGATAATGGATTGAGTTCCGTTTGTTTTGTTTCGTTACTTTTTGTTGGGTCACCGTTTTATTATCTTTTGTTTCTTTGCTTCAAGTAACTTTTGTTGCTTTGTATAATATGTTGGGATTTGTTTATTTGCGCTCGGTTTGTATATACACTTTATAGAATTAATCTAAAAAGCAAAAATTATCATTTTATTAAAAATTTTGAATTAAATTAAATGTAATTCTGATTTTAATACTGGAATATTAGCCAATCAGAAACCAAAAAAAGTAAAACAGCACGAGGGAAAAAGGGTAGTAAAAAAAAAAATTGATTAGAATCGACCATTAGCAACATTTGACAGAGAGTTTCCTTCCTACTTTAAAAAAATAAAAAATTGTGTGTAGTTTGATAACGTTAGCAAATATAGCAGATTTGCTGAGCATAATTTATTAGATTTAAAGATTGCTAAAAATGTCGATCGTAAGCTCCAGGCAATGAAAAAGAAAAAAAAAAGGAAAAAAATTATAAAAAGTTTGAACATTCTAGATGTCTGCATCGTTGTGGTGGCACGCTCTGCGTGATCGATAAAAATATGTTTCATTTTTTGTAATTCATAAAAACAGAGTTGTTATATTACGTAGCTGTAACTTTGTCTGCGTTAGCTTTCTCCTTATCGGCTTCAGTTTCTTCATCCACGAAAGTTGGCAAAGTATTCGACTCTGCTGGCAAGTAACTAGGAAGATCCAATCCACTTTCTTGTTCATACTGCACTTCATCACCAAGAGCCTCCAATTCAGCATCTAACTCTGTTTCACTAACATCATCTGGCAAGTTATACGAACTCCCAAGAGTTTCTTGAATCTCGTTACCCTTTTCAATCAAATCGAGCATTTCGTCCTGTAAATCCTCAATCTTATCAACGTCAATCTTTCCATATGTCTTTTTAAGCTCTTTGTTGGTTTGTTTCAACGTATCCACCGTCACCATGGTATTCTTCAAATTGTCTGCCGTCATTTGTGCTTGTGATATATTCCAAGACTGATTCTCCAATTGATCCTTTTGTTGTTCTATTTGTCTCTTTTGCTTCAATAATTTCAAAGCTCGCTGCTTTATACTTTGCTTGCCAGGGCCTTCTCTCATTCTTGATAATTTTTGTTGATATGTGACGAGTTCAGCGTTTATTTTAGATAGTTTGATGTCTAGCGATGAGACCCTATCATCGATATTGCCTAACGCATCGTTTAAAGATGCCTTTGGTTTTGCCGTCCTGGTACCAAACAATCTATTCATTTTGAATATTTATTGTAACAAAGTATTGAAATTTGTGATAGTATTTGTGATAAAAAAAACCAAATTAAGGATGATTTTGTACTTGTAGATGATTAAATTGTGTCAAATTTCCTCTGTATCAACAATTGCATCGTATCATCACTCCCATCATCAACTTATCGCCCTCCACTGTCTTCCAAATTTGTTAGCAGAAGAAGTTGAAGCAATACCCGGACCGCTGACGTATGTGTTACATAAGGAGCGGTACACATTTTCTTGCACCAATTTGCATTATTGCGCTTGTGCAGTTTTTGATAAATTATGAAGATGATTTCATGATATTGAAATACGTTTTTTTTTTTTTTTTTTTTTGTTGGGTGCTTTCAATTGATTCCTCAGTTCTGCATTTAGGAGCTCTTTTTAGTGTTCAAGAAAAAAGCCGACCGTATTAATGGAGAATTTAACAGTAAGACGCTTTAATCTACAGTTTTCTTTAAACTTTCATATTAAATTGGACAAAACATGCGAAATCTTTGAGAAGCTGAAGCTGCATTTATGTTGTAAAGGATATAAAACTATGCTCATAATAATCTTTTCCAATTTCTTTGATTTTTTTGTTGCAGAAATTTCTGCTATTTTTTAGAATCATTCAAAATGATTATCATAAGAACTTATATGTATACCTAATTGAAAACGGCATGGTCACTCAAGTTCGTTAACATACTCATACTTGTTTACTCACTCAACTACAAAAGTTGCATATAAATATTCAAGGGGTATGTCACGTCTTATATTTCAAAACACTAACGGAATAAAACTTTATTATATAGTCTATAAGCAAGTATATTATATAGCACAATATGGTGTATCAAGCAGCATATATGAGTAGATTTTTAAAATTTGCAAGAAAGTAAAGAACATTGTTAAGATATGTCCTCGAACCCGATAGAGTGCCATATACATATAGCATAATAAAAAAAAAAAAAAAAAGAAAAACCTAAATAAAAATGGCATCAATTCTTCGTTTAGTATCATTAAAACAGAGAAAAAACTATCATGCTTTATGTGTTTTCCTGTCAAACTCATAACCTCTGGCAATACCTGCTCTTCCTTCCTCCACTGTAGCTCCGGTTTCATCGTAATCTTCATCATTTTGGAAATCACTACCAAGCCCTGCCCATTGTCTGTTTTGCAACTGAAGAGCAGATGTAGACACATCACCTTTTATGACAACGTCTCCGGAAAGCTTCTGCACCAATTGTTTTTCGCCATTTTTATTAGTTTCTTCATCATCACCTTTATCACTTTCTTGAGTATTTAGCTCAATTTGTAAATGTTGGATTTGTCTCAATGGACGGGAATTAGAGACATATTTACCAGTGACTGCACTAAACTCTGGAGCGTAATCTTCGTCAGACATACGGTCTTCATCACCAGATGCAACATCTTTTTCCTTATCTCCGTTTTCTCTATCTTCGTTACAGCTTTGTTCCTTATCAATGTCAATAATCAGCTTGAACTCAGTTATCCATTTCCCGGTCCAAGTAATCTCAGGACTCAAAGCCAAATGTAATTCATAAGGTGTAATGATTGGCTTATAATATTCGTTACTTTCGTCGACAATGATTCCGCCTTGACCACAACCCAAAATGCACCATACGTCAATGACTTCAAAATTGGCCAACTTAGCCACATTAGGTTTGCCTACAACAAACATGTAATATTTCTTGTCTGCTTCTTTAATCCATTTGGCCACAATATTAATCATCTTTTTCGTATTATCTAATGACAACGTGTTGACCAAAATCCCCACAGTTCCGGCAGTTCTAGCAACGTGCATGTAACGGTATCTGCGCATTAATGATGGGAATGGGCCAGAATTGATCTCATGAGACTTTGGATCGTACACTGCCAAAGATGCAAATTTGGTAGTTAAGTAAAGAAGTCTTGGTGCTTCCGGTAAAGTAATATGAAATAAATTATATTCTTGAAGTAGCGAGTTAAGCTCCTCTTCATCTTCGTTATCTTGGATATTGACAATGGAAGTATTAATCCCAATCAAACTTCTGTTCCCAAATCGCACGCCTTCCTGGTTGGTGTTTTGGTAGCCAATGATTTTGATACTTTTTTGTTCATTGTGCACTTCCGCATAAGCAACATTAGTGTATGTTTTGCGTAACTCATTGTACAAGTCTTCAAGTAAATATGAGTAACTAGTATCAGCCATAAAGATTACCTTCTCGTTGGGATCAGTATATTGACTCTTGAATTTGTCCACTACAGTGCCTATATCTAAGTATGGCTTACCAAACACATACACTGATGGTAAAGTCTTGATTGGAGTTAAACAAGAATCACCAAAATGCACCACCACATCAGCACCAACATGCTCAGCGGCAACTTCATCCACGCAACAGGGACTATATGAAGTATCAGCAAGTACCCAAACTTCATGATGATTAACATTACGCTTATGATGCTTCTTTTCCGACTCCTTCTTGCCACAGCTACAGTTGGTGCAAGTTGCACAGTGCTCCTCATCACTATCATGGTCGCTATTGAAATCTATTTCTGAAAGTGCTTTTTTAAGGTCGGCTTTCGTTTCTCGACCGTTATTGTTATTATTGTTATTGTTTTCGTTTTTTTCATCAGTGGGCTGCTCATCGCTATTGAGAGTCTCTTGCAACATCTGTACCACATAACTGGAATCGCATACTAAAGCATCTGGGAACTGTAAAGTGATTTTTGCATATCTGTTTTTTAGGTGCTTGCAAAGCTCATCTATGGAATAGTATTCCCTGAGTAATTGTATCACTTCTTGTTTGTTATTGACGTCGTGTGGCTTCAAGTAGTTGCGGTGTTTGATCTCTTGCGTTTTGTACTGGTCAAATTCAAAAATATCTTCTCCCTGAGCGGTTGACAAGGCTGGTGCCACTTCAATACTCATGATTGTAAATTATTCCGTAAAGAGACCCCAATAAGACTGTACTGAATAGTCTGTTGTTCTGGTTTCCTTGTAGCTATAACTCTGTCAAAGAGTATATTCGCTTAAAATTTTTTTACTTTTTCAAATTTTTTCTGCTCTGCTGACTAAGCGATGAGCCCTCACTTATCGGAGAAACAAAAGCGAAAAATCTGAAAAATTGAACATGACACAATCTTTGGAATCTGTCATTCTGCTTCGTTTTATTTCATTTTCTCCATCTGCTGGACCACCGCATGAAATTTCACTTTGGGGACTGGAACTTTCATAATCAGGTAATGAACAAGATCTTTGCCAGATCACTTACATCTAACGCCAAAGCAGCCACAACAACAACAGCCATGTCGAGAATCAATTTGGGAGTCACTGCCGATTTGCACGTCCATTTACGTGACGGTAAGATGATGGAACTCGTTGCCCCAACTGTTCGTGAAGGTGGTATTTCCATTGCTTATATTATGCCGAACTTGGTGCCGCCAATCACTACCATTGACAGAGTTGTCGAATACAAGCAGCAACTTGAAAAACTTGCTCCAAAGACTACATTTTTAATGACTTTCTACCTTAGTCGTGATTTGACTCCAGAACTTGTGGAACAAGCTGCTGAGATTGGTGCCATCAGTGGAATAAAATGCTATCCAGCGGGTGTCACCACTAACTCGCAAGCTGGTGTTGATCCAAATGATTTCAGTGATTTTTATCCAATTTTCAGAGCTATGGAAAAACACAACTTAGTGCTCAATTTGCACGGCGAAAAGCCATCTACCAAACATAGTCATGATGACAATGATGCTGAAACCAATGTCGAAGATGCAGTTCATGTGTTGAACGCAGAACCCAAATTTTTGCCAGCATTGGTTAAATTGCACAAAGATTTTCCAAATTTGAAAATTGTGTTGGAGCACTGCACCACCAAAGCAGCAATTGGTCTTGTGGAACAAATAAACTCTGAGAGAAAGTCCCCACAAGATCCAATCAAAGTGGCAGCAAGTATTACTGCTCATCACTTGTATATTACCATTGATGATGTTGCCGGTAATCCAATTAATTTCTGCAAGCCTATCGCTAAACTTCCAGCTGATCGTCAAGCATTAATAAATGCCGCAACTTCCGGTAAACCATACTTTTTCTTTGGTTCTGATAGTGCTCCTCATGTGTTGTCTAACAAGGCCAGAAACGAAGGCGTGTGTGCTGGTGTTTATACACAAAGTCATGCTATTTCATACTTGGCTGAAGTTTTTGACAATTACAAAAAATTGGATAACTTCAAGAAATTTGTATCTGATAACGGTATTGGCTTCTATGAGCTTACTAAAGATCAAATCAAGAACCATGATGAAGTTGTGTTGGTCAAGAAACCAACTGTTGTTCCTGAATTAATTGGCGAAGGTGGATTAGTAGTCCAGCCATTCAAGCAAGGTCAAAAGTTCAACTGGTCGGTGGAGTGGCAATCAAAAGAGTAAATAGACAGTTGAGTACGGCATGTTTATTTTGTCTCTTAGTAGGTTGATAGCTTTGATACTCAATTTTAGTTTCTTAAATTTTAGAATTCTATAAACTGTAAATTCGTATAAATCAACTTGATCAAACTAAATGAAACAAATCATGTAATTGCCAACTATTACATATAAAAAATAAACAAACAATAATACAAATGTCAAAGTCTGGTTTTTTTTTTTTGACAAAATTGGAAGTGAAATAATTCAAAAGAAAGAGAAAAAGTGATTGTCCATTATTTTATCAAGATAAACTATCTTTACTCCCTTGTACCAAGTGAAAAATAGAAAAATAAAATAGCAAGAGAGAAGCCAAACAACGCTAAAGTCAAATTAAAGTGAAAAACATAAAAAAACAAACCAGAAACTGCAGTTAAATCAGACTGAAGTGAGAGAAAATAAACTTGAAACAGCAAGCAGAAATCGTAGAGAAGAAAATTTTTTTGAAGTAAGAACAGAAATAGAAGAAGCCTATGAAATAAAAAATTAACAAAACGATGATCGGAAAAAAGCGTTAGACTTGAATTTTAAAACTAAGATAAAGCTAAGGAAAAAAGAAATAAGAAAAAAGTTCTGCTAAATATTACCCAAGACCACCATAAACTTAAGATACTTGTTCTGACCAGGTACCAATGTACCATCCTCATTAAACGAACACATACTATTACTCTTCCAACCCCAACTTTGAGAAGTGCTAAACAAACTTGGTGAACTAGTAAAACATGTCAAATTCGACTTTGTCTTTCTTGATGGGGTTCTAATAATAAAATACACTGATATCTGTTGTCTTTTATCCTCATAGCTAAGTAACGATTTATCCTTTTGTCTATTATATGACATCAAACTGCTATCAATAGAATCAGTAGGCGCTGTATTATTTGTGTTGATATTCGCATTGGTAGCTGGCGTGGCAGCTGAATTTGAGGTGCTATCGGTAGATCGTGTGTTTCCGGCGATTGCGTCCTCAGTTTCACTTCTTGAGCTTTGCGTGGTGTCAAAGCCCTCCTGGGGAAAGTTTGGTTCAGTAAATGGTATACCTAAATTCAATGCATCTTCAATATCATCAACGTTATTTGCATTAATCGAGTCCAACGTACTATTTGGTACAATATCTTGCTCAGTAATAGCGATTATATTAGAGCCATCATTGGCGATACCACCAGCACCGCCAATAGTATTACCACTGCCATGATCGATATTGCTGAGTTCTAATGGCATACCTTTGACAATATCCAATTTTTGATAAATGTCAGGGTTAATGTATCCGTTCTTTGGCGGACCTGAATTTGAAGCTCTATGCAAGTAAACACCTAACTGAAAACGTTTATGTTTTTGGATTTTTTGAACGTACAAGTTCCAGTAACAGCCAGCATACCATAATACCTTACCATACACTCTTTTTTCAGTATCCAAATTGGAGATATCACAGAAAGCAATTGAAAATCTGAACGGTGGGAATCTAGACCATTTGTAAAGTTTGCGAGTAGTATTTTTTCTTTGATTGTGCTTATTCAAGAAGTTTTTCAAAAACGCGTTTGCGTTTTGCTTGCCTCCTGGATAAAAATCATTGGATTCTGATTTATGCACATTATCGCTGTCCTTGGTGCAATCTGCTGGATCTTCTTCAGGATAATCTAAGTCTCCTTCTTCTTCCTTAGAGTAATTATTAGAGTTGCTAGTGTTTGGTTCTTCAGGAGGTACGTCATCCTTAATTATGCTTTGGTTTTCTGCAATCATTTTCTCTAAGAATTTCGGCGTACCGTAAATAGTTTCATCCTTCACTGGGACCTTATACCATGTGTTTAGATTGTCGTGTGGTTGTTCTTCATTTAACTTTACGATATCCAATTTGGTGTCAGTCTTCTTGCAAGAGACAATCATTCTATGTAATGAAGATTGCGCCCATAAAGCATCACGCAACACATGAGAATCAATAAATGATTGTCCATTAACATCTTTCAAAGTTTCAAGTAATTGAAGCTGTTCAAATGACAAATGACAGAAATATACTCTTGTATTTAAACATTCCTTGAGCCTGCTTACCAGCTCTTGTTCAGTTTCTTCGTCACCATACATAGAATACCCATAAGAATCGCAATCTTGCTCATATTCTTCTTCTTCGCCTGCTTCTTCTTCCCCACCTTCTTCTCTTTCTTCTTCACTGACGGTACTCGATACAGCACGAAATTCCGGGTCTATATCAGTTTCAGTGCTTAGGCTGCTACCATATGAAGAGTTAACGTTGCTCATATTCGCGCCACTACCACCACCATTGTTGTAGTCATCCAAGATTCCTGATCCAGGAGAAGGTGATGTAGGTCTAGCAAATGTAAATGATGATGATCTTGTTTTGCCATGACCATAAGAATTGGAACAATTACCGTTATTATTCAAATTCATATACATCGACTTAGCAGTTCTAATCTGAGGTTGTTTGTTGTTGTTATTATTGTTGGTGGTGCCGCCGGTGTACTGGTTACTTAATGAATCAAAATATTTTGAAGCATTAGCGGTTGACAAGCGCAATTTTTTAAAACTTTCAGCTAAACCTTGCTGTTTCCACATATCAATCTTTACTCTTCTTTCAATAAGTTTAATAATAAACAAGCACCTATCCCATTCAGTGGAAACAAAAAAAGAGTCTCCACCGACTACATCAGTAATAATCTCTGAAGGAATCCCATCCCAGCTTATTGTACCATTTTCCCATCCGTCAATGCACAACAATGCTCTAGCACTTTCCAAAATACGTTCTGAAGGGGTACCTAGCTTCTGATAATAAGCGAAATTCGTGTACTTGGATATCGTTTCAAAGTTCATATCATTGATAATGTTATCGGTAGCCACACAAACAATTTCAGGAATATCAAGGAACTGTCCAGTAGAAATCATATTCAAAGAAAGTCTCTTTTCAGCACTTTTATTGGTACCACCATACAAAGAAGCAATAGCAAGCTCGAACGATTCAGCAGTAACATGATCAATATCATCAAAAATAAGTTCGTGGTAACTTGAGTCGCAATCTGACCAAGCTCCTTCAAACAAGGTTCGAAAATACCCTGATCTAGAGAGCACTAACTTGTGCAAACGGTATTCTTTGCCAAATGCCTTAACGGTAATATCGGAGCAAAACCCATCCAAAAAGCCTCTTTGCAACAAGAAGTCTCCAATTGAGTTTTTCTTACAGCAGCCAAATGGGCACTTGTTGCCATCTGCTTTGTCGCTGTCGTATTTTTTGCCTGACTTGTAAGCAGCGGTTGACTTGTAGGCGCTGAACCATTTCCTCACGTTACGATTGGGTAACGTAGCTGTAGTGGCGGTGGAAGCAGTAGCAGCGGCAACATTTTCGAAAGAGGTTGAAGATTCGTTTCTGGGTGATTGGCTGAACTGTCGTCCTTGATCTTCGGCTCTAGACATGACTGATGATTGTCTTTTGAGACTTGAGCTGAAGGATCAAACAAACAATAAGATAACTTCGAGATAACTTTTGACCAAAAAAAAAAACGAGCAACAGCAGAATACAATAGCAGTGAATATATGATAGCTCTTAAAAATGATTTAAAGTATAAGCCTGTCTTTGGTTCAGTACTGACGTTGTGCTGGGTTGAAGGATCAATTGTTGTGTTTAGAGCTGAAGACTGGAGATGACCGTGTTGTATATTCTGTCAGCATCGCAAATGATACTGACTGAGGAGCCAGAGAACCGGCAGCGCTTCCTTCCTGCAAACACCAATTACACGGTGCTTTTACCGCGCTACGGGTAACAAAATGTTTTAACATAAACTCCCAACATGAAAACAGCAACAGAAACAAATATAACTACAATAGAAATACAATGAATAATAGCGGGTTTATGCGTCAGTCAATATCTGTATACTATCTAATAACCGTAGGCCCTACTCATTTCCCCGATTGAAAAACTTGCCCAAATTACTCTTAAAATTCTCATTCAAACTCTTGACACTGGTTTCACTTGTTATGGCAAACTCCTTCAAATTCTTTTCAAAGTTTTCCTTGTTGAAATTCGGACTAGCATTGTTTTTGTTCATAAATGAGGCAAAGTTGATGTTAGGTGATAATGATTGTAACGAGCCCGCCATTAATGGTGAAGCTTGCAATACACTGGAAAAATTCTTTAATGAGTTTGCTGGTGGCGTGCCGGTGCCCGTAGCTGTTAATTGTCTGCTGTTAGTTAACGTTTGCGGTAAACTGTTGACATCAATGACAAGATTACTTATAACTGCATTGTTTTTAGAAAGTTTCAAATCATCGCCCAGCTGCTTGACATTCTGTTCAAACAATTCGCGATATTTCAATAGTTCCTTTTTTTCGGTGGAGTGGATAGGTCTTGGTTGAGATATCACACCTTTGAGAATAAGAATTTTAGCAAAATTGTCAAAATTAGAATCCAATATTATGCACAAGTAATTGTTGATGAGGCCGCTGTAGTCTTTACCATTGACCATCAAAACTTTGAGTATTTGTTCTAATTTGAGAAACTGGTTATTCATGTGATTTAAGTAGGATTTGGTGATGGTAAAATTAATCTTCTTTTCTGCATCTTTTTCAATAGAATTTCTTTCTTTATGCGAGCCACTATTATGGTCGTTTGGATGCTGAAATCCATCACTATCAAGTAATGGAGTATTCGGCTGGCTTAAATCTTGTTGACCTTGATCAGCATTTAGCATTGGTAATTTTTTGAAAAATTTCTTCAATACCGATAAGTCAAACAAGATCTGTGATGGCATTGTATCATTGATTGGCTTCAACTTGACCAAATTAATCAAAAATTTCTCGATAAGTAAGTCAATCAATCTATCCAAAAGGTTTCTAATATATCCGTTTTTGTTAATACTTTGCAACGCAAGGGTCAAATCATCAGTCAAAGTTCTAATTAGATTAATAATGTACCGGCTCGAATCACTCACTTCGCTAATATGCTTCCAGTTATGGTTTAACATCTCTCTCCAACTTAATTCGCAATCCAATTCAATTTTCAACAAGATTTTGCCCAACGATTCACTAATAAGCAACAAATACAACCCATTTGTCGGTTCAAATCTTCCTTCAAGTTGGGATTTGAATTCGGGATTAATCAATGATTCCAACATTTCTCCCAACTGGACAACTGTGGAGTTGATGTAGTCACAAGTGTTCACAATCAAGCCTAAATACCTAATGGCTTCGTCACCACTATTAGATAACACATCATTGCTATCAGGAACCAACGGTTTCAACACTTGGGACAAATACCTCTCCAAATATTTGTTGAACAAGTCAGTCAAATCCAACAAGATAGAACCATTGGAAAGCTTGATGAGCTGGGTTATTATGTTTCTATACAAACGGAACAAGTCTGCCGAAGATGGAAAAACGTTAGTGAGTTCGTTTTCCTGATTTTTTGAAATTGATTCTAAGTTGGCTTGGGATACAAAATCCAACATTTTCAGTTCAAGCACTTTTTCTTGATCAGCTAGCCAAATTTTCAAAAATGGTTCAAATGAACTAGAAATCTTACGACTAAATTCAGTACGAGTGGCCCTTTTTGCAAAAATCTCGGTTAAATAATTTTCAAAGTTTATTGTCTCGGTCAAACTTTCCAAAATGATGTTGACATTGAAATTTGCTGATTGGTCAATCAAGTTCAAGTGCTGGTGAATATTGACTTGGTTAAATTCACAAAATCTGAGTGACAATTCCTGGTCCACATTCCAGTCTTTTGGAAAATAGCCGCTGAATTGATCATTGTAATTTTTTAATATTTTTTTAAAGAACAAGAATCTTCTGGAAATGTTTTCAATTGATCCTGCTTCATCATTCAAGTTGCCAAAAATTGTTCTTATTTCTTTTAATTGATGATTACAGAACCAGTTGGTTAACTTGCTTCTATATGGGCCACCCAACGTATCCAATATCTTGCAAGCACTAATATGATCTTTTTGTCTTTCCTGTTCGCTGATTTCTTCGTCATTGTATTTATTTCCATCTACCGCTTCATCGTCGCCATCACTCTCATTGATAAAATCATCATCTTCATCATCGTTAATCAACCTATCAAAATCATCAAAAATTGAATTAGTCAACTTCACCTTCAAATCATGAATGTTTTTTGATAATTCGTTGATCTCATCTATCGACTTGTAGCTCTTGAAATGGTTATTCAACTCAAGCACCACCGAGATTAAGTTCAAGATCTCACTGTAATGTTTTCTTTTTTTGAATTTTTTGTCGTCGAGCAAATAAGCAAGCTGCTCGTATGCGCTGAGCAACATTTGCAATCTCTTCAAAACCGTCATTGAAAGCACAAGATTCTTCTTGCATTGATCCAAGTTCTGGATCTTGCAAGTCATGTTGGTGATGGACTCTTCCGTAGTGGTGGCCATTTGTCTAGTGTGGAGAATTTCTGCTGCAAGCGCCGCTGTTGTCTTACGAAGCTCTTCAAACGATAAGCTGTCATTTTGGCCATTTTGGTCATTTTGGCCGTTTTGGTTCTCGGCGGTACTATTGTTATCATTGCTCAACAGCTGCACGTAGTCATTGTACTGTTGCTGGTCAGTTTGGATAGATTGCACGAGCTTGTTGTTGTAGTTGTTGGTATAATTGAGTAAATCAGGCAAGTCCGCTAGCGACGAGGGGTCATCGAAGAGCTGATTTAAGTGATCTATGGGGTCGTAATTGGTGGCATACAAGTCACTGGATCCATCACTCATGTTTTAGTAGTAATTCGAAGGGTAGAGTGTGAGTGGGATGAGTCTGGTTGGTGACAGTTCTGTGACTGTAAAAGAAATAGTGATGGCGTTGCGCGCAGTGGTGTTTGGCTTTGGTAGACGTTTAGTGTTTTATTTTTCACGATCGCATTTTACCACGCACATCGATAGACTGGGCAGCAACACTGATGGCAATGGCAATGGCAATCTCTTGGTGATGGGACATTGTGCTAAGCACAACAAAAGAGAAAAAAAAAAAAAAAGGGGGGAGGGGGAATATAATATAATAAAAATTAGAAAAACTACAGTAAAGATATAATACATAACAAAGTAATGTCATCATCATTCATATATACACGTTAATTTTGAAGAGTTCTTCCTGTAACAACTAAACCTTGTTTTATCAATGGCTTCCTCAGATCATGGCCATACTTTTTTTTTTTGGCAATTTCGGTTTCATTTCTTTCTGAAAATTTGATGGCATGATATTCAAGACAACACTGAAATACCCATCATCTTTTTGGAGAAATAAAAGATCACAGAATATTGATCGATAAAAAAAAACAAAGAAAAACAAGTGAACTTAACGTCAACTCATCCAACTTTAACCTTGACAAACATAAAGAAAAATAAAATTTTACAGGTTGCTTTTAATTTATT
>JXWR01000131.1_pt1 | contig 14915 bp, 5 predicted proteins | sample 315541 | NCBI WGS metagenome assembly JXWR01 (sample SAMN03273951, study PRJNA271842) | soil metagenome | isolation source: rice field ambient CO2 | place: India: CRRI Experimental farm Cuttack,Odisha-753006 | collected 2013-12-17
AATATTTATATTTACTGGAAAATTTTATTAAAAAAAAAAAAAAAAAAAGGTAGTGTGCGGAAAAATAAAAGTGAATAAATGATTTTTGTTTATCCAGTAACATTTAGCATGCCCTGAATGCTTAAGGTAAAATCACAGACTGTTTTTGCTTTCCATTGCCATCAAAACCATTACCTTTGCAATGAAGAAAAAGAAGATGAAGAAGACGATAATAATAATAATGACGATATGGTTCATCACTGTTTAATTTCTTCAAGATTCAAACCAAGAAATTACAGATAGTATTCTATGACTGCCTACCATCTATACAAAGCCATCACCTTTCTATTCTTTGTTAAGATGCGCTATGGCCAATTATGAGTTAAGTTAACTTATGTTGACTTTAAGACAAGAGTAAAAAAAACTTGAAAAACGAGAATTAATTATTTGATTAAAAGGAGACCTTAAGAGATAAATAAAAATGTTTTAAAAATAAAAGAAGCTAGCTAGCTAGATAGTAGAAAAATAAAAACCACTAATACGTAAATGAGTAAATTAGTAAAACCTAGACAAAAGAAAAACACAAACATGAACTGCACACGAGAATTAATAATATGAAAGGTGATTAAAAAGATAAAGAGAAGATAAAAAAATTGCAAAACCAAATCTAGTAGGAGCTATCAGTTAAGCTAAGTTAGAAATAATATTAAAATACATAAAAAAAAAATAATAATTTGTGTTATGTTTGAACAGTTAGAGAGACAATCAATAACGCGATTTCTTTCCAACAGTGTCCATTTTACTAATTCTATTCTTTGAGTAATAAATGAGCCAACTTTTTACTTTCCACCAAAAAGTTTTCTCAATCTTCCTCCAATCTTCTTCTTCTTTGGTTCATCGTCCACAAACGCATCCAAGTCAGGATGTTGTTGGTTCAGTTTTGATCTACGTCCATTATGCCCCTGTCCATTCCCAGTATGTTCAAACTGACTAAACAATGAATGTTTCTTTGATTCTTTCAAATGTTTTTCAAACAATTTTTCCGAATTTATGCTTGATGATGGAGTCTTCAATGCATCTGGTTCATCATATCTATTATTCAATGGTGTGCCTTGCGGAAGAATGTCAGGCGTAGCAGATTTACCAGCAGATAAACCTAGTGGAGCAGTACCATTACCATGGCCATGTCCATTACCATTTCCACTACGGTGACGAGCAAAACCAAATGTTTTTGGAGGCAGTGATACATGTTGGTTATTGTGCTGTTGTGGTGTTTGTTGTTGTTGATTTTCTGGAACCCTTGATAATCCTTTTGGCTGTCTTAAAGAATGGTGTGCAAACTTACGTATTCCAGCAGCGCTATAACCGCTGTTATCATAACTGTCTTCATCGTCAGAATCTTCAAATCTTGATTTGAATAAACCGAAGCCTCTTCCGCCATTACCAGCACCACCAGCGCCAACACCACCAGCGCCAGCACTATTAGTAGATTGTGGAGATAAAGCGTTTCCAGAAATAGGGCCGTTGATACCATTAGCTGAAGCATCACTGGCTCCGTATCCATTGCTTGCACTACTATTATGATCTCTCATTGAAAGCCTTTTAAATGCAAGATTATTTTCCGTTGGTCTAATTTTTTCAAAACTAGATTTTGGTCTTAAATCATCATTAGCTAAATGTTTTTCTAATCGAGCTGCCGATGATGACAAACCATGATTAGGGGTAGTACTAGTTTTTGGTTGCACTGAAGGGGCATTTCTTAAAGAGTGACGTGATCCAATTTCTGACTTTGGTCTAACTTTTCTATTATTATTGTTATTTTGTAGGGGTTGTTGGCGTTGATATTGATTTTGTTGATGTTGTAATTGAGCACGATGATGTGGTGGTTGTTGTGATGGGGAGTTTGGAGTTGCATTATCAGCTTGTCTGAAAGTTCTATTACCCATTGCAGATTGTGACCTGACTAAGCTTGCATTATTGCTTGCGTTTGGATTCGCATTCAAGTCTGATCTAAAGGATCTGTCTCTCATTGAGGATCTCGATCTGCTGAGCTGAGCACCCCCAGTAGCACCACCAGCATTGGTAGAATGTTGGGTCTTGGTAGGGACTTCAGCATCACGCAAAGTTGCCAATCTCATTGAAGGAGAACGAGAAACTGGTAAAGACTGTCTATGTTGCTGATGTTTAGCGGCCAATTTTTGGCCCTTGTGAGGATCAGCCGATCTATAACCAGACAAAGTATCGGATTTTTCTAAAGCATGGGCCAGAGGGATCCTTGCAGGTACAGAATTTCTTTTACTCTTTCTTGATGGTGACTTGAATGGCACGCTGTTGATTGAATCAACGCTTTGATTACTGCTGACTCCCTTTTTCACAGTTGGCGCGCTTTGAAGGTACTGCTGCTGCTGCTGCTGCTGGCGTTGTTGCAAAGTTGCTTTATGGTCTTGTTCTTTTTGGATTTTTTGCTCTTTAACTTTTTCCGATTGTTTAAGCTTTTCAGCAATTTCTGAAGATGGCTTGATTGGAGGAGGCGTTGGAACTGATGGTGCATGAATATCAACATCAGTTGACTCAACTGGAGGAGCGTTCAACGAAGCAGAAATTTTATGTTCTGGTTCAGTATCCTCAACAATATGCTCTTCATGATGAAGAGGTGCCTTAGTTTCTTCTGCAACTTCTGGACTAATGGATGTAGTTGTTTCTGGAGTAAGGTTATTCACTTCTTGTGCTGATGGGTTGTATCCATTGTTGGCAATAATATCGGATCTGGAATCATTATCAGAGGATTTACCATTACTAACAGCAGATTCGCTATTCAAATGGGGACCGGAAGAAGGCAAAGTGCCCTCTTTAACACTATCAGCGATATTAGCAGCAGAAGGCTCTTTATTCTGTACCGGTACAGGAATTTGATCAGTCGCTGGTTGGGAAAAGGTTGCCTCAGTATCATCTTCTAAAATTGCATTTGAAGCCTCTTCTTTATTACTATTTTCGGTTGAAAATTCAGGTACCTGACTCGAATGTTCATCCTTTTCATTGATTGGAGGTTCGGGAACAAAGTTAGATGGACTGTCATGAAGTGCTGATTTTAAAGGGCTACCTTGAGCATAACTGTTATTGTTTTCATTAACATTATGTCTGATAACTGATCTAGCAGGGCTCGATAAATATTCAAGAGCTTCACCGTCATCTTCTTGATCAGGAACTTCAACTATAGAATTGCTAAGAATAGAATGATCAGGGCTATCTTCTGTGAAACTGACTCTTTTCTTTGCTTTACTTGTACTATGAGAAAGACCAGGTGGCTGTAGCAATGAGCTTGACGAAGATTGTTGTTTCAAACTACTAGCAGGGGATTTATTTACTTGTGGTTGTTGATAATGCTGCTGTGTTTGCTGTGGTTGTAAAAACTGCAGAGAAGACAAATCATTTCTATCATGAAGGTCAAAATGATCAGCGGGTTGCTTGTTCAATTTCTTCTGAAGTTTATGCTTTTCATTAATAGAGGAAACAGTGAAGGAGGAATGTTTAGGAATGTAAGTTCTGTTGCCCAATAAGGAAGATGTTCTTGATGCTGAAGGAGAAGCGGACTCTGCCGGAACTTGAATAGTTTTCAATCCATAAGCTGTCGGGACAGTCTTAGTCACCATTCTTGGTTTATCCAATGCTTCATTTTGCTTAGTATTACCAATAGTGAGTGATTGCACACTTCTTTGTTGTCTTGGTGGTTTATGATGTGTTTTGAAATCAACATGCAGCACCAGCAGCAGCAATTTATGGTGGCCCTTTTGGCAATTATCATTATTGCTGGAAAGTGAGCGCAATGGAGAAGAACTGCCCAATGGGAGACTATCGCTACTAGCGCGCCTTGGTGGAGGTAATTGTACATTATTGCGAAAGACAGATGAGGATGAAGAAGCAAGAGAATTAGTTCTTGAATTGGATTTTTTTCCTCTAACTTTCTGGTGACTATTTTGTAATGATGGCTTTCTGCTCAAGTACAGCGATGGAGCACCAAAAGTAGTAGTAGTAGTTGCTGATCTTGAGATGGATGAGGTGCGCTGGTGACCAGCATCGTTAGAATAGTTTGCGCTGCTGGTAGTTAAGCTTGCGTTACGGCTTGCGTTACGGCTACCATTACGGCTGCTGCTTCTGCTACTGTGGACGCTGTTCATATTTTCGGCGCCGGTATTGTTGTTTGGTTGAAATAGCTTGCCGATGGTGTTAGCAGCCGCCAAGGCATTTTTGTTTGGCATGTCAGATGCTGTGGGCTATTGGACGTTATGTTAGTAAATTACGTATGCGGCAGACAGAAAAGGTGAAAAAGTAAACAAACGAGATGAAACGAGCAGGAGGAAAAAATGGATAACCGAGCGAGTAAAACTGGGCAAGGAATCAATAACTTGATATACCAACACCATCGGAGAACATTGCTGTTGAGCTGGGTGTTGCTCTTGCTATTGCTAGAATAAATTCTTGGAAACTCAGTTTACACTAGGTGAAAAGAAAACTTTGCAGCAAGATTAATTAATTGCGGCAACCTAGGTAAGCGCGGAAGAAGCAAAAACGACTGATACTTACTGGTCTATTGACCCCTGTGTATGCCTCGGGAAGGGCGCTTCTTCTTCTTTCAGGAAACAAGCCCATAGTGCAATTGGCGTGGGAGTGTGGGAGTAAGATTGGGATTGTAGAGAGAGGAAGATGGGATTGTAGTGAAGAAGAGGAAGATGGGATGGATAGATATGCTGGAGGTGGCGGTTGGGAAGAATAAAAAGGAAAACAGAAGGAACTGGATTAGGCGCTGGAGAAGTTGCAACCGCAGCAACTCACTCACCAACTCACTCACCCACTTACTCACTCTATTTACCTCTCTAAGGCGGATTCTCTCACTCACTCATCGATCGCTGTAGCAGAGGCAGAATGCAGCAGAACAAAGCAAAACAATGCGACGTCCTGCTCTCAGATAGGGTAATATTTATCGCACGTGATATATTATGATGTCTCGTTTTTACCCCAGACGCGTCTTACGCAAAGTATTATACAAATGCAACCTATTGATGTAGTATATTCTAGTGTACATGCTACTGTACACACAGTGCTTGTCCAAAACTGGCTAAACATAAACAAGTCAGCAGCAGGGTCTACTTTCGTCTCCATTTATTTTACTATCCACTGCTAGTAGCAGTTGGTGCTGCAGTCGGGGTTGTAGTAGTAGTAGAAGTAGTAGTAGTAGGCGTCGTCATCGCGTTAGTTCTTCTTCTGAACAACGTTGAGAACCGCTTCTTTGCCAGATGGTTGTCACTGCCGTTACCTTTGCTGTTGCTGCCGGTGCTTCCGGTATTGCTTGAAACTGTGCTTGAATGCAGCGGATGTGGTGGTTGTTGGAAAATACCACTGCTATTCTTTTTAGTAAGGAAACTTGAGCTTGACAGAGTATTGTTGCTGTTCTTGAGACCGGCAAGTGGGCTCAGGGTGGTTCTTGGGGTTTGTGGCAATCCCGGCTTGCTGTCTTTTTTCAAGTTGTTGCCATTTTTGAAAATAAGTAAGCTCATTGAGGATTTGCGTCTCTTCACTTCGTTAGCTTTAGAAGTCTCTGGGTTAGGGGTGAGTGGGCCAGTAGTAGCAGTGGCAGAAGTAACAGTATCAACAGTATTTCTGAAAGGAATAACGTCGTCAGCTTTTGTGTTCTCAGTGCCGATAGTATCAGTACTTCCTGCTGCTTGTGAATTATCAAAAGCCGTAACTGGAGTAGCAAGACTAGCAGGAACTACATGTTTAGCAAAACTTTTTAAAGCACTCCCGTCCAGACAGTTAACATTAGCAGCTTTTGACTCTTCGTCATTTTCAGTACCTTCAAGTTGATTGGCAGCTTTTTGGCGCATTGCTTCTTTTTCTTTAACTACTTCAACTTCATTTGCCTCGACACTTGATTCATCAGCGCTTACCTTAGTGGCGGTTTTAGTATCATTCAAGTCGGTCGACAGATCCACCTCCGGCACTTTAATCTGTGGTATTTCAGTACCTGTTGGCGCTTTGTAAAAAGGAGGTGGTTTTTGTAATTCTTCTTCAAGAGGCGGGCTCTGCAATTTGTCTTTCTCGTCACTAGCAACCTCTGATTCTCCAGTATCAATTTTTGGTAATTTTGCTTCTTCAGTATTGGCATTAGACGCAACAACAGGTTCATCCAGCTGTTGATACTCTAACTTTGAGTCTTTAACTGTTGTATCCCTGAAAACTGCTTCATTTGCATTGCCTGAATTTGGCAGTGCCACTTCATTGACTTTCCCTCTAAGTTGATCAGCATTAATCTTTGTATTTATATCAGTACTGCCAGCGACAGTAGTGGCAGGCACTACACCAGCAGCACCAACCCCTTTTGAAGACTTACCTTCTCTGTTACCATAATTGCTGTTTCCAATATCATTTTTCTTATCTTTGGTCTTCCTACCCTTCTGGAAAAATGAAAAAATTGATTGAAATTTGTGTTTTTTTGTCGCCGTACTATTATTTCCATCTTCATTTGCACATTCACCGGAATTGTTGGAAACATTTTTGCCAGTAATGGTGCAGGTAGCGGTAGTATTAGAACCACCAATGTCAGCATTCAGGTTATTTACAGCACTGGATGCCTTCTTGTTTAAACTTAAATCTGTTGTTGTTGTTGTTGTTGTTGTTGGTATAGTAGTAGCGACAATATTTGGAATTCTAGCAGGGCTACTCGGGTGCTCAGTAGCAATAGTAGCATGTTTAGCATGATTAGGGCTAGCACCGTTGCCATCCACATCATCCACAGATGCGGTTCCAGACCTCCACATCTGCTTATCGGTAGACAATTCACTTGCAGTCTTGAATGATTCTGCATCTGTTGGGCTCGAAATTGCTTCTAGCTGATTATCCGCATTATTTATAGCACCGTCAGACTGTTTATTTTGTGAAATCCGGACATTCGTTTTATCATTGGCGTTAAATTTTTGAGGATTATCATTCACCAGCTTCGACCTTATCTTAGAATTGGAAATATAATTAGCATTGTCGTCAAAGTTTTTCAAAGCATGTGCATCATCTTCTTGTTCTGAATTTTGCCTCTGTTGATGTAGTCCTCGCTTTTGCTTTTCAATTGCGGATAACTGCTCTTCTGAGTCTTCATTTTTCTTAAAAAGCCTGCTTGCGTTATCTTGTTTTTGATTAATGTTCTGGTTATCAGCCACATCTGCTTCAAAAAATTTCCGCACAAGCAAATCGTAGTTATCAATGAGAATTTTCAAAATAAGCTGGTTGACATTGTAGTCAACATTGATGGAGTTAAAACTCTCAAGAGAGAAATTGTTATGGGCTGGGGGAACCAAATGGACATTGTTGTTATTATTGATGCCACTAAAGCTATTAAGGTAGTAATTATTGTTAACATTAACGAGCGAATTAGTGCTTATTTCGTTACCGCTGTAGATCTTGGAGCTTGTGCCGCTAAAGCCACTATTACTAGAGATGATACTGCCGCGGGTAAATGTAGGAGAAAGTCTATTATTATTGGTATTGTTAGTGTTGGTGCCAGTGTTGGCGTTATTACCGCCGTTACTATAAGTCTGGTTAGCATTGATAGAGACACTCAATCGATTATTAGGCGCAGTATTGGCCGTGGAATTTGATTGAATTTTGTGTAAGTTGTTAGCATTTATGGCATTATTCAAAATGTCAATACTATTATTATTAGCGCTGAAATAATTATTGAGAAAAAAACAACTTTGGAAAATTTTGGACAAATTGAAAGAATTCATTTTGGTTTTTTCAAAATTATCCAGTTCACTAAGCTGCGACAAATAGCGCAACATGAACATGAACACGTCAAGGTTAACTGGTGGTAACTGTTTAATTAATACAATGACAAGGAAATCTAGAAACGCGTCAATGGACTCTTTTATGCTATGTGTTAGTTGCTTGCTATTATTGTTGGAATTGATGTTATTGATATGACCATTATGGGAAACCAGCTCAATAGAATAGATGTTGTTGGAAGAGTTTAAACTCTTAATATCCATAGCTGAATCAATAGAAAAGACTGACATCAACGAGTGTTTTCTCAAGTTTGGCGGCGGCACAGGAAGCGAGTTTCTCTTAAGCAGTGGGTCACCATTACAACTATTATTATTATTATTATTATTATTGTTATTATTATTATTTAGAGACCGACGTTTATCACTGCTAGGGGTTGGAGGATCCACAAACTTGATTTCACTGGCGTTGGTGGTAGTGTTAGCGCCAGAAGATGAAGTATTCTTTGAATTTGGCACATTGAGAAGCTCATCAATGTTGGCGACCGTTTCGGTGGTGTTAAGCACTTCCTGATCTTCGTTATCAGCACCAGAGGCTATTGACAGGCGACGCTGCTGCGAGTTCTGCTCGCTATTGGGTACTTGAGGGGCAGTTATATTACCAAAATTAGTCGCTGGCTGGGCTTGCACAATATTTTGGGGAAGCTGGTTACTGTTGGACGTAGCGGTAGTATTGTTATTATTGTCGTTCCTTTCAAGAGCTGAAGATGTCTCTGCAATACTAAGCGACAACAGTTCGCCAGCTGCTTGAGAGAAAACAAGCAACTCTCTGTAATTGCCACTTTCAAGCTCCAGTTTGAGTTGTTTGAAAATCTCAGGTGGAATGATAGAGTCCGGTAAAGCGTTCAAATAGCGCTTAAGCAACGTCGCCACATCATAGACAGTCAAGTCTGTAAGTTCCGGGCTACCGTCACCGGCATCGCTGTTGGTAAAGTCGTAACTTGGATCTCGATTAAGGATTTCTTGAAGCTTGGAGATTCTCTTGAGGGAACCGCTGATTCGAAAGACTCCTTCTTTGACGAAGCAGTTGTGGGCGACGAGAAATGCGATGGAGTTGCTAACGATGGACGGGATATGCAAGATGAGGGAGTAGCGCTGCAGATAGGACACTAGCGAGACAGACGATGACAAGCGATTAGCCTCCTGCAATGGTAATCCGAAGAGCTTTTCCGGGGTAAAAGAAGAAGGATTTGACGAGGAAGAGAGAGCTGCCGTGTTAGCGTTATGGTCTGAGGAGGAGTTGTTTGAATTATTTTTGGCTCTGCTATTGTTGTGATGCTTCTTGTGGGAGGAGCGCATGTCTCTGTAGCTGGCAAAGAAGCTAGAGCGCTTAGAGCCGGAGACTACGCTAGGCATGATAGAGTACAGTAAGAAGGAGGAATACCAAGGAAAAGCGAGGGAATGGGGATTGAATGGCGGGGGGAGAGAAAGACAAGAAATGGCAAAGAAAAAGAAGAAGACGGAGGGAGAACAAGCGAATGTATATGTGTGACGAGCAGACAATCAGAGGATGTGCGTGTGGATGTTGTGTTGATGACGATTGTGGAAATAGAAGAGATCTGGAGATTGATAATTAACGAGAGAGAGAGAGAGAGAGAAGACCAAAAAGAAACAGCAAGCGTCTAGCGTCGAGGAGAGATGTTTAGGACGAAAAGATTTCAGCTGCCGGCGCTAATTCCAATTTGATTAATTACTTGTTTATTTCTGGAAGCGCAGCATTGCGAACCTAAAAAAAAAATGAGTCCAGAGCCATGGACAGTCGCTGTTTACCGTGTGAAAACAGTGTGAAAGCAACACAGTTGGTCCTGTTTCATGGGGATACAGCTGGCCTGCTGCCGGCACTGTGCAGACTTTGTTGCTCCAAGTAGCCGATCTCAACTGCGACACGCGCTGACAGCCGTTGCGCTTTCAGGGGGAATCTGCAACTACCAGCATTTGCCTCGGGGACCACTGGTCGGGGGCAGTGTACCTTTAGAGAGGGTCTATATCATGTGCTAATCATATGACAGGGTCTTCTGCATTCACCCGGATCAAAATCTCTAAAAACGACCGGGTACCTCTCGGAACAATGCGCGGGATTTTTATCGGCCAGGAACGGCTAGTGTAAACTAGTGTAAACTCGTCAGCTCAAGTCGTACGTCATGCTTGGAGGTGCAGCAAACCTCTTGCTTTATCTTGCAGATTGGTAGCCAATAAGAGGCTGCGATTACCGGAGAAACCATGCAAGCATCGTCCGACGCTGCCAAGCTTTGAGATTTGGTAACAGAAATTCATGAATTGCATCTCCGGCGGTCGCCAGCCTTGGGACGGTTTCGCAGTTACAAATGCAAATACAAATATTCGGTTACTGTTGACGGTCAATAGTTTTTGCCATCTATTTTATCTTCAGCCAATGGCAGTCGTTGCAAGAGCTTGGCGCCAAACAAACAACCTATTATGTAGTGCTGCGCTGTCGGCGACCGCTGTCTATTTCTACTTATTGTCATTTATGAATAGCATTCCAATCTATAGTATTATAATTTCTTCCCCTCGGAGACCTCGAGTAACCTTTTTGTATTGGGAAGTCAGTATTTTTTATTTTTCACCCTGGCCATATAGGCTGCCTCGTCGACGACCGCCTCGCTACACTAGTCTAAATCATTAGCTCGTTGGCTCGCTTGCATCCGCTTCGCTGGATTCCGGCGCAGGCGTTTCTCTCACCATGCGTATGCCTATGAGGTTTTCTTAATGTTGTGAATTTCGGCTTCCCATTCATGCTTATGCTTGTCCTACAATACTGGCAGCTGCCACCGAACTGAAAATTTTTTTAACTTCGGGCCTGTTTCTTTTTCTCTTCCGCTGTCTATATAAACTTTACCTTTCCTCGAGTTTTTGATTTCTCAGATCTGCCTGTCTACTTTTTTCTCTTTTTTCTTTCTTTCTTTCTTTTCTGTTCCTCATCACTGAAGCTAAACCTCATCTTGGCTTTTTTGCACATTTCATTTTATACACGTATAATACACATCTTCAACTAATACACTTCAACAATGGTCCAACCACACGAACCTGAATTCGAACAAGCTTTCAACGAGATTGCCTCTACTCTCCGTTCTTCTACTCTTTTCAAGAAATACCCAGAATACGAAAAGGCTCTTGAAGTCATTTCTATTCCTGAAAGAGTCATTCAATTTAAAGTCATTTGGGAAAATGACAAGGGTGAATTGCAAGTCAACAGAGGTTACAGAGTTCAATTCAACAGTGCCCTTGGTCCATACAAAGGTGGTTTGCGTTTCCATCCATCTGTCAACTTATCCATTTTGAAATTCTTGGGTTTTGAACAAATCTTCAAGAATGCTTTGACTGGTGAAATGATTGGTGGTGGTAAAGGTGGTTCTGACTTTGACCCTAAGGGCAAGTCTGACTCTGAAATCAGAAGATTCTGTGTCAGCTTCATGAGACAATTGGCTAAATACATTGGTCCAGACACTGATGTGCCAGCCGGTGATATTGGTGTTGGTGGTAGAGAAGTTGGCTTCCTTTTTGGTGCTTACAAGCAAGCCCAAAACAGCTTCCACGGTGTCTTGACCGGTAAAGGTTTGACCTGGGGTGGTTCTTTGATCAGACCAGAAGCCACTGGCTACGGTGTCATTTACTACGTTGAAGAAATGATCAAATATGCCACTCAAGGTAAGGAATCTTTTAAGGACAAAACCGTTGCTATTTCCGGTTCCGGTAACGTTGCTCAATACGCTGCTTTGAAGGCTATTGAATTGGGTGCTACTGTTGTTTCTTTGAGTGACTCCAAGGGTACCATTATTGCTCCAAATGGTATTACTCCACAACAAGTTCATGACATTGCTGACGGTAAAGTTAAATTCCAATCTTTGGAACAAATCATTGCCAAGAGCGATGCATTCACTGCTAAGAATGCCGTCAAGTACATTCCAAATGACAGACCATGGGTTCACGTTGGTAAAGTTGATATTGCTTTGCCATGTGCTACTCAAAATGAGGTTAGTGGTCCAGAAGCTAAAGCTTTGATTGAAAATGGTGTCAAATACGTTGCTGAAGGTTCCAACATGGGTTCTACTCAAGAAGCTATTGACATCTTCGAAGAAGCTAGATCTTCCTCTGCTAACGGTCAAGCTGTCTGGTATGCTCCAGGTAAAGCTGCTAACGCCGGTGGTGTTGCTGTTTCTGCTATTGAAATGGCCCAAAACTCCCAAAGAGTTAAATACACCAGTGAACAAGTTGACTCTCAATTGAAGAACATTATGGTTACTTGTTTCCAAAACTGTGTTAGCACTGCTAAAGAATACTCTGCTGAAGACGGTAAAGGTCAACCATCATTGGTTGCTGGTGCCAACATTGCTGGTTTTGTTAAGGTTGTTAGAGCCATGCAAGACCACGGTGAAATTTACTAATTGCATCAGAAGAATTGCCTTTCACGTGTATTGAATTGATTTTATTTTAATTCATCGCAGATCTCTTGTCCATACCAAACTTTCCGGCTTTTTTGCCCATTTTTTAGTTCATGAATCATGGATCTCGTATTGCATGTACACTACATTTTCATTTTTCCTACCCTTTTTATGACAACGTTTCTTTTTCTATTTAAACTTTTACTTTTTTGCTGTTGCTTCGGTTTTTTTTTTCTTTTTTTTTTTCTATCTACATTCTATAAAGTTATCGCTGGTTTATGATTTTGATGTTTTTCTGTTTTATAAATAAAAAGTTTTATTATAAAACTACAAACTGTGAGCGTAAGGTAATTTTATTAACTAGCTAATGAAAATCACTCTGGGAAGTAAACTAACGATAGTGGAGTATTAAAAGTACCACTAATCTGTTTGACTTAGTCAAAATCGTGTTCACCAAACGTTCAGAATTTAAAGTGTATTAGTGTTAGCTTTAATGGTATAAATATTGGTTCAATGTTAGTATCTATCACCTTTAATTATGGACACACATTCATATGCACCGGTCTGTATATTAATGCGTTAATCATATTTGTTACCCTCCTCATATATAGCTTCACTGACGCGTCGCCTATGTTTTTTTTTAAAATCATATTTGGTTTTTTTTTTATTTTATATTTCTTAGCGCACAGCTTCAAAATTTGAAATTTTACAGCAAGGGATTGAAAAGAAAAAAGGTATTAACAGTTGACACAGAGAGCCCATCAATTTGATAAACGGTGGCAAAAGATTGATAAATATTTGAATGCAAAAGAAGAGTTATCAAAGATAAAGAAAATTTTAAGTTGCTTTAATATAGATCATTTATCCATTTTCCGTTAAAGCGCAATACACACTCCCAAGTTGGCACATCAGCAATAACGACTTCAACAATATAGAAACAACGACAACAACAATAATATGCCATTAGAATTTGAAAGAGTGTATCTTAACCAATCCAAGAACCCTGGTCGTTTTCGTGTTGCAGAGTCCGGTCTTGGTTGGAAAGAACAGCAAACCCGTGACAATACTTCATCCAAAAAGAAAGAACCATTCTTGCTACCATCAAAAGAATTAGTTAGTGCACAATGGAGTCGTGCTTGTAAAGGGTGGGAACTCCGGTTACAGACAAGAGACAACAAAGTAGTAATGCTTGATGGATTCGACGCCACTAATTTCAATCAGCTCAAGAATGAATTGAAAAGATACTATAATATTGATTTAGAGCAAAGAGATCATATCTTGAGAGGTTGGAACTGGGGCACGACTACAATGGCTAGAAGTGAGCTCGTTTTTAATATTAATAATCGACCAAATTTTGAGTTGCCGTACCAGGAGATTGGCAACACGAATTTAACGGGGAAGAATGAAGTCACGGTGGAATTCAAACCGGACTTGACTAGTGAGAAAGAAGGCGATGAATTAGTGGAAGTGAGATTTTACGTGCCAGGAACAGTGTCCGTAAAAGGAGGAGATGGCGAATCTAAGCAAAAGAAAATCAAAGCTGAAGGCGAGGGAGAAGATAGCGAGGGTGCTGAGAAGGATGGTGAAGATGGAGAAGATAGTGAAGAAGAGCAGAGTGCTGCTACCTATTTCTATGAGCAACTTAAGGATAAAGCCAGTCTTGGACAAGTTTCTGGTGAAGCTATTGTTTCATTCAGTGATGTGTTCTTCTTAACTCCAAGAGGTCGTTACGACATTGACATGTATAGTTCATCATTAAGATTACGAGGCAAAACGTATGACAACAAGGTTCAATATCGTCAAATCGAGCGTATCTTCTCGATGCCTAAACCTGATGACGTTCATCATTTGGTGGTGGTGCAAGTGGACCCGCCTTTAACTCAGGGGCAAACTCGCTACTCATTCTTAACGATGCAGTTCCCAAGAGAAGAATTACTCGATGTTGAATTGAACATCACTGACGAAGAATATGAAAACACTTACAAAGATAAACAATTGAAGCGCAGCTACGAGGATCAACGTACTCATAATGTTATTGGTCAATGTTTTAGAGGCTTAACTGACAAGAGAGTCACTACTCCAGGAATGTTCCGTTCCAAGCATGCTCAATGTGCCGTCAGTTGCTCATTGAAAGCCAGTGAAGGGTACTTGTATTTGCTTGATAAGAGTTTCCTCTTTGTTATCAAGCCAACGGTGTATATTCCCTTTAGCGAAGTTGCATCTGTGCAAATGTCCAGAATTGGGCAAAGTTCTACCGTTAGTAAGACTTTTGATTTGGAAGTGAATTTACGTAATGGTGGTAATCATGTATTTGCCAATATTGCTAGAGATGAACAAAAATTCATTGAGAATTATTTGGTGGATAAAGATATCACGGTGAAGAATGAAGAAGAAGAAGGTAAAGCATTATTGAATTCTGCCTTGGGAGCCGATGATGATGATGTTGCTGGTGGGGCTGACGATGATGATGACGATGAAAGTGAAGATGAAGATTTCAATGAAGAAGATGTTTCTGATGATGAGGATGTTCCTGAAGAGTATGATTCCGAGCATGAAGGATCTGGCTCGGATGATGATGATGCCCCACCAAAGAAGAAAAACAAGAAGAATTAGAAAGTTTAGTTGACCACTTGATCTCCTCTTTTTTGCTTTTAAGTTTGTAATTTTCTGATATGTGTAATTTTGTTTTTTTTTTTTCACTTTTTTC
>JXWR01000303.1_pt1 | contig 14885 bp, 4 predicted proteins | sample 315541 | NCBI WGS metagenome assembly JXWR01 (sample SAMN03273951, study PRJNA271842) | soil metagenome | isolation source: rice field ambient CO2 | place: India: CRRI Experimental farm Cuttack,Odisha-753006 | collected 2013-12-17
TCCTTTATTTTTCTTTTTTTTTATATGTCAAGGCAATGTGTAATTGGAAATAAGGGACCAATATTTCAATGCTTGATAGTCATGCAAACAGAGTTTGGTGCTCGCAGCATATGGCTCTTCTCCTTTTTCTCAGCAATATTTTGGATGTTCCCTTCAACATATGGCTTGGAATTTGTGGTTGGAGCCATGCTTCCAAACTATATTTAATGGCGACTTCTTTGATACCTGATGCAATTCAAAACTGCAGAGAGACCGCAAACAGTATAAACATATTTTCAGAAAAATATCTACACCACTACACCCAGCTCAACTACAGCCACGACAAGCATATCCGGCAACCTCCATACAAACACTGATCTTGTGTTCATCATCCGGGTGTTCTGAGGTGGCTCGCCATCTAAAAGTAGGTTGTCCTTCGCTCCTCGTCAATTCAATGTGTGCAGCGCGCAAAATACATCCGTCCGAATGCATGTACGATATCGGAAAAAAAAGGTGATAAAAAGCGAAATAAGAAATTTACATAAGACAATTAGGCTCGAGTAGGAATACTACTTCACGATAGATGGTCAGATATACGGTCACCGCTATTACCATCAAACACATAAATGCCTCAGAAATGATCAATTATAACTGGGCTACCTTGGAGTAAGAGTGTTTGTCTGACTGCAATGATTAAAAAATATGACGGCACACATAGACGAAGACGACTGCCGGGCTAGTAGTGTCTGACATATATGCGCAGATCTCGTCTATCGCGATGCCCCTAAGCAAAATTCCTATACTTACACATATGTTGTTTTGACCCGTTTCTTCAACAACCTATGCCATGGCCATGCGTCAGTCAGTGTTATAGGTCAAAGAGGAAACAAACAAGTCCGGCTTTGGTTGTGTTTTCTTGCCTATTTTTGATATCTTCTTTTCGTCACGAAATTTTGACATCTTGTTGATTGATACATGGATGTCAACGTTTGACTCGGTCACTTAGACATTTTTGAACCCTTAACACTATATCAAATCAACAAGCACAACAAACCCAAAGAAAATTATTCACCTTTTACAATACTGAGGAATAGATACACTCGAGAAAACAGTAACTTGCATAACCACAATAATATGGCAGAGCGGGTCCGATTCCAGGACACTGCTGCTATCGCTGATGCCTCAAACCATAATAACCTAGGTTTGAAAGAAAGCATTCTCCAAGAAGTGAGCAAAATTCTTATAGATTTGAAATTAGACATCAAGTACGATAATGAAAATCATGAGAACACCTTCAATGGCAAACTTAAGCTGCTTCAAGAAACAAATACTGAAAACCTAAAACTGTTTGACAGATCGGTGAGCGAAAAGTTAAAGAATTTTAAAAGTCGACTTTTATCGCTCGAGACAAAGCTCAATGAAGATCAAGGCCTCAAAAGTCAACTGGCTGACTGCAGCGTCACCATTTCTAGTGCTTCAGTGAGAGATAGTATTAGCTCTGATAAAAGGATTGTGTCAATAAGCAATGAAAATGGAGAAGAAGTAGAAGTAGAAGCAGAAGCAGAAGAAGTTTACTACGAGTTTGAGCACAGGTTGACATCCTTAGAAGAGCAGTTCGCGTCATTACAAAACCTTTACAACGTGGTTGTGAAAGACAATGTCAAGTTGGACGAAAACATGAAAAGCTTTAAAGTGGAATTGTTAAAACAATCCAACACTCAAGCTGAAACAAAAGTCATGAAACTCAATGACAACTTGAGTAACCAGATATACAGCCAGATTCTGGACTTGTCAGCTAGAGTAGACCTATTGGACGATCGTCTAGGCTCCTTGGAAAACAACTATAATGATTTTGCTTTTACAAATTCTCAAGGAATTCAAGAAAGCCACAGTGAGTTGAATAACAAAGTTGAAGGTTTGAAAAAAATGATTATCAACTCACAACAGCTTTTCAATGAACGAGAAACCTTAAAAACCAAAGAAGTAAAAGACTTCATGATTGAAAAACAACATGCTCTCCTTCAGAAGATTGATCTGCTCAGTGCGATGATAGATGAGTTCAAAGATGTCAATGAGCAGGATAAAGAACAATTGGAGAACTGTCAAAAAGATCTTGAAGCAAAATACAAATCACTTAATAATGAAGTGATAGGTTACAAAAACACCAAGGAAGAAGAACTCATAAAATTGGTCGATTCCAAATTTGAAGCAGAAAGCGAGCGTTGGACAAAACTCTACGAAATGAAGCAACGTATATCCGCAAACACAAATCAAAACACAAATCAAATTGCCAATTTTAATGAAGTTCAACAAGATAGTACGGATAATGTGTCGAGGTCGAGTTCAGTTGCTAGTACAAATACCCAGTATTATGATACCATAGATAATTTTTACGGTGCCAAACAAAAGAATACTGATTTTTCACGCGGCTTGAAACTCATTAATGAACCAATAGCAGCAACCGCAACTTCACCATCGACCAAAACTGAAAGAGAAAGTGTTCATACCACTCCGCAAGCAATTCACATTGAACGCGTCGATGTTTTCAGTGAACCACGCGATGATTCAAGCTCCAGGTCTCATGCTTATCATGAGAACAGCAACAGTGGTAGTAGTGACAGCAAAAACAAAAGTGGGGCCAACACCATAAATTACCATCCGTTGCCAAAGTTGGGGAGACCTGTCAACATTACAAGATCCGGTAATTTTCATGGCTCTCCATTTTTAGCATCCACCATTTCTTTGGTGAAAAGCAATGAAGGGATTCTTAACGCTAGCGACTACCACTTAGATCAACTGCACATTAGTCAACTTGTTAATACATCGTTGCTAGTTTTCAAAAACAGCATTATGGAAGACATCGAGGCCCGTAATTCCAAATTTTTGCAAAAGTTAGAGTTGATTGTCAACCGCGCTGATGCTTTCAGCAGACTTAGCAATAGTGATGGTAGCAGCGGTGACAATGCTCTGAGTAACAATTATGTTGGTTCAGAAAGGTCTTATTTGTCATGGTTACAGACGTTCAAGAGAAGCGGTGCTTCCCAATCTATGCCGAGTTACAGTGATGATAATCATGGTAACGTTAACACACAGAATGAAGGCAGTGAAACAAATATCAGTGCTGGACAAAGCAACAATGATTATATAGAAGTGGACGCTAACAAAAAATCTCTTGCAAGTCATCCCATAAAACTGCAAGATTTCAGTCACAATGATAGTGACACAAATGTAAGTACTGACGCTACCGCAAATGCTTCACATTATGAAATATTCACTAATACTGCTACACCAATCAGTCATGGCGGCGCTATTTATCGCAAAGATAGAGATTCAAAACACGATGATGATGATTTGGAAGAGCATTACAACGATAGCGTTCAGAAAAGCAGGAATAGTGAAGGTCAAAGAGGCTCAACACTTTCGTGTCCAGAGGCATCTACTGCATCATCTAGCGATTCCGAGGATGACTTTATTACTGAGCGTGCCGAAGGAGCTACTCATAACCTCGGTAGTTCAAAGGGGGACGGCGCTTTGGAGGCAAGCGAGCCGAATGACAGAAATTCAAACTTAACTAATGGCTTATTGGAAGAATTTCAGATCAAATCCATTATCACTGAAGGTATAGAACATGTCAAAATTGGAAACAAGCAGTCAAAGAGCGTTTCAGAGACCATTGCTGATAATGATAATGTCCATATTAATGAAAGAGTACTGATAGCTGCTGTAGCTTCTAGTGATTCACTGAAAGAAGTTGAAATAAATGAGAATGTGCCTCTGAGACAGCCATGTTTGACAAAAAATAGCCAGCAAAATACTCTAAATAGCAATATTCGGTCAACCTCGGCGCCCAACTCCCAACTACCCTTCATGGACCATAGCGCAGTGATGGATATTGTCACTGCATTGATGCAGAAACAAACCGTTAGGTTCGAAAACGACTTGAGCCAAAAAATGTCCAAGTTAAACCAGGAATTGAATAAGATGTCTGATACGCTCATCAAACAAGAAAAGTGTCTTGCTGGAATTAAAGAATGGCAAGAACGAGTGAATGGCAAAAACTTTAAAAAGCATGCCAGGGAGTTTAGTCTCGGAAGCGTTGATTGCTACATTGGTGAAAATGAAGAACCTTTTAACTTCAGTGGGCCTCAAAGTAATAGAAACAGCCAAAGTGGCAGCAACCTCAAGTTTTTTACCAACGCTTATGATTTGAAATCTGGGGAAGAAGCTGGTGCTGGCCATGGTGCAGATGCGCAGCAATGCAACGATGAGCTAGATGCAGACAGCAGAGTGCATTCAGATTTTGCTTGTCCACAAAACGAAAAGAGTGAGAAAAATGCTGCGGTGTATACTGAAAGCGATAACTCCAGGGATGGAAACAGTAACGTTGAAGATGTTACGAGGTTTAATAAAAGTGTGTTGACCCGGGCCAGAGATGCAAATCTTGCCGGTGAGTTATCCTCATCCTCATCCTCATCTTCATCTGTCACCGTCTACAATCACACGGGCAGATCTACAAGTAACCATAGGCATATTTTGCTATCAAGAGTCTCGGGAACTTTAAAGGTGACTAAGGATATCAAAAGGAACATGAGTACTGGCGATTTGGGCAAAAGTTCAGAGTTCACTGCGGAGCCATCGTCGAATTACTATGATCCGGGAACCGGTATCGAATCTCGTCCAACAATCGAGGAAATTGGCCCCGGATTAGTTGATAAAGAAGAAACCCATGGCTTTGAGGGAGGATCCCAGATGCCAATTTCAGAACAAGTTCAGGAGCCGCCAGCTTTAGAAGAATCTACCGGTGATGTTCTAGAGCAAATGACTCCTATTGTTGATCCCGTTCTGCAAAGAAGACTAAGTGAGCGAAGTGCAAGAGGCCAAGCACAAATTAGAAAAAGTGCTAGAAACTTATTTGAGGACTTGCAAACCAATATCAAGCCAGAGTTTGCATCGCCTCAGCAAACACAAGAACCGACTTATGCTCAAAATCCAGCATCGTATGCTCGGGAGTCGTTATTTGAGCCACCAAGTGAAACACCATTTGCGCGCTACCATACAACTTCGAGTGGACAAGGACCTGAGCCGCGTCCAAGAGATGAATCATTACCTCCACACGCAATCACAAACAATCGGATTGCGGCGTTAAAAGAAGAAATTAGCTTTTTGGTGTCTCGCATTGCCAACATTGAAAAAAGGCAAGCTGAATCAGAAATTGAATGGAAAACAAGTTTGGCGCATCAAAATAGAAATGGTAGAAAGTTGGCAGAGAATTACATAAGCGAAAAGCTCAAATTGAAAGAAGAGGTAATTATTGACCTAATAAATAACAATAACAGGCATTTGATTGATAAACTGATTCAAGCGCATACTGAATCGCTAAATGACAAAGTTATTGCCAAAAATAAAGAGATCAACGAGCTAAGCCACAAAGTGACTTATTTGGAGGAGTTGCTAACTCAAAGAAACTATTTCAGCGCCGGTGGCCTTAATACTGAAAGTGGTGCTGTTGATGTGTCTGATAGAAAAGGCAAAGAAAAGGAAACACCGGAGACTAACGTCTGGACCCAAAATGTGGAAGCTCGTGATACTAATGTGAGACCTGTCGATGACGATGAAGCTCAATTACAATTTGTGAAGCATCGTGAGACGTTTCTGGGGAGTGCGGATAAACCAAAAGAGAATGTAGCCAGAGAAGGTTCAAACAAAACTGAACAATTAGCTGAAGAATATCTGAATAAAGCACAAAAGCGCAGAGGCTTGACATTTTCCGATAATGAGCTGACAAAATATATTGAAGAATTGGAAAGAAAGCCGTCTCGCCGTCCATCACAGAAGTACGTTGCTGAAAATATCTTAACCCCTAAGCCAGTAATAGCCCCGGAGAAGCAGGAGCGCCCACAATTCTCGCCACCAGGGGTTAAAAAATACTCCACTATTACCCTCGATCAGTTGAGATTGGCAAAAAAAAATAACCTTGACTCCAGTCAAATGGAGTCGAATCTACCATTGAGTAGCGGTATAATGTCCAGCAATGAACTAGGGAAAGACAAATCCCCGCTAAATACTGCTGATATTGGCAAGGGGAAAAAGACATTTGGTAAAAGGGGGTCTAGAGCGTTTAGTTTACTTGGGGGCACGATAAAAAGCACGCTGCAAAAAAGACAGCGTTGATATGTTGCATCCTAGCATCCTAGCATCCTAGCTTTTTAAGTTATACTAAACATCTTCTTCCTTTTTTTACGTTATAAGGTGTATACTATACTCTCTTCTTTGTTTTTCTATTCTAATCTTTTCTGTTTTGTTCCGTTTCTTCGAGTTTTGTTTTGTTTTAGATAGTTTTGTATTTAGTTTTTTGTGTCTTGACTATCATAACCTTCGTTTTCTACAAGCCTCGGTTTTTCATCTCCTGCTTTTCAGTTAGATGGAAAAAATTGAAATGACTTTTCCGCAATATAATATTACCTTTGCGTTGTTCTTGTAGAAAGGACGGGGCATTTCTAAAGGACGGGGCATTTCTACAAGAACAACAGATTTCACAAATGTCACCTTATCGCTTTGTTAATACTCTAAAAAGCCCAGTAATTGCAGAAAGTCGGCTATCTGCACTATAGAGAAACTACATTTTTGCTGTATCTAGGAAACTTGCGTTCTTTCACAATACAAGGCAGGGCACAGCACAATTGTCTATGTTGAATTACTACCTTTTTGCAGGGCTGCCATTGTCGTCAAAAAACACGTAAACTGCAACATGTCCTAAAAGACAAAATCTGCATAAAGACGCACAGCTACAGCAGGGAAGAAAAAGAAAAGAAAAAAAAAACGTAATGGAAAACAATGCAAAACCTTAAACCGACGGAAAAACTAGAAAAAGAAGAAAAAGAAAGAAAAAAAGATTCTTCGAATTCTAGATAGAAAAAAGAAAGAAAGAAGTGAGTGACGCATTTGATAAACCTTATATGATGTCAGTTGCCCCATGAGTTAAGGCTCACTAGGCATTCACCGTCATAATGGTATATAGCAACAGTTGGACAAAAAGACTTTTACTATACGAATACAAGCACTTTCAGAGCGGGGAAGAGCGGGAAGAAGGAATGGTTATGTATATAGATAGTGCATTGTGTTGTCCAGATAGCAGTTATTATTGTCCATAGACAGATAACAGAGTATTTGACTACCCGAAAACGAATAAGAGAAAGAAAGCAAGGGTGGCCAACTATTTTAGTAAAGTATTTTAGTACACGTATGCTTAAACAATTCGAAGCAACGGTTCTTGCTCTTGCTTTCTGAGTACATTTGATTTGACTATTTCTGTTTGGCTGAATCATGCTTATATTATTCGATTTTATCCTGTTTACGGATTGGGTGCACCTTTTGGGACAATCAGCTAAGCACGACTTTCTATGACGAAAGAGAAAAGTAGCAGAAAAAATAAGCAGAAAAAATAAGCAGAACTGGTTTTGGGCAAAAGAAAATGAAAATAATAATAAAAAATAAGAAGAGTTCAGGTCCAGTGTATTGAATTAGTGAGAATGAAAAGCAGAAACGTCATTGATGTGGCGAACCCAGAGTAGTGCTTCAGCTGTGCAGCAGCGTTGCAGTACTGCGGTGCATCAGTACAACCGTGCAGATGCTGCTGCTGTAATAGCTGCATATGATCTGCGCTTGCACAGAATCTTTTTTGAGATCCCGAGAATTCAATCTTGGGCTAAAAGATCAGCGATGATTCAAGTGTTGTGTAGCAGTGGGAAAAGGGCGTTGGCGGGTCTCACAAGCTCATTCATAAAAAATATTCTGTAACAATCAGGTGGCAGCATTAGGCTATCGTGCACGCTTTTCTCGTTTTGAGATCGTTTATCGACTCGTTGGATCAGCAAAATGAGCAAGAAAGTTGAATTCTGTTCTTTTGGGCACTCGCCATTACAGAATGTCTTAGTCTTGACTTGGCCCCCAAGTAACATTAACACTTGTTTATTTCAAGGGTACAGACACTCAAATTAAACAAAAAAGGTTACAATTATATCGAGTTATCAGAAGCGGGGCATCCAGTAGCCGTGTGATGCAAGTATATAAAAAAGATGCAAGTATATAAAAAATAAGGATCTTGGGTGGAACAGTCTGCATTATCTATGCTTCAAGTATAACACAATAGAAAAGAGTACAGTGAAATATTTCTTTATGTCATTAGTTTCAATAATGCGTTTTAAAGTTTTTGATGCTACAGCCGCTGTAGAAGATCATCAAATATAATAGTCTGGCTTGATAATATGACTGAAAGGACACTCAAAAACAAAAACACTTGACCGTATGGATACTTCACATTCTCGTTTATCTATGACTTTAGCTGCAAACTCGCAAAGCGCAACTTTGTAATCCCGCTATAACACACCAGTTTATAGTTTAAACCGCATTGCTTTCTTTTATCCAATAAAATATATAGCTGGATAGATATCGTCTATAATGAGCCGAGACGGCGCTGTCCAGTTTCGGTTCACGCATTCTTTCTTGAGTTTCTGGAGTTGGAGCTGAGTAACGGCAAAATCAAAGGAAAAAATATTGCTTCTACGTTAACTGTTGCTTTATGCTTCGTAGTGTGATTAATGAACATTATGGCAAGAGTCTGGGCTGGCATACGGTACAGTTCTACTTTAGAAAAAAACAAAAAACAAAAAACAAAAAAAAAAAAAAAGCTATTTTAAGAAACCATGCCGCTTCAATTAGTAACTTTATTTCTAATAAGATTTTTTTACCTTTTTGTTTGGACTTTCACCTGCTTTTCTTTTCGTTTTCTTTTCTCTTTTTGGTTGCGGAGTCCACCTCAATACTTTTCAAGAACAGCATCTGTGTTTATTATAACTCCTTTTCCTATCGTTCTTCTTGTCATCGATATTGTCATAAAGCTGTTTAACTTGGTTCGATCCATTATACCGCCGAGCGCGATTCGCTTTGTCAGTGTCATTTTTGCCCGTTCTAATTTATTTTCTAACTTACTGTGTCCCATTGAAGGCATTTCTTCGCAGATTGGTGTATTTTATTACAAAAAATTGTTACGACTTGTTTCGTCACCATCACCGCAGGCTTAGCATAGGATGCCGTTATCCAAGAATTTACCTGCAATTTCCTCATCCGCGGTCTCTAAGAAAAAGCGAAAGAGGCACAAGAACTCAAAATTTGGTTGCGCTAACTGCAAAAAGAGAAGAATAAAATGTGGTGAAGAGCTCGACTCCTGTTTTAATTGTCTTGATAAAAATTACCGCTGCGGGTTTTTGGACATGTCTCCTCAGGATAGGGCAGCATTTCTTGAGCATAAAAGGGCGCAAAATCAACAGGAGCAACAGGATCAACGGGAGCAGCAGGAACGCGTCCAAGAAGAAGAACAAAATCTGGGTAAAAAGCTAAATTTACCATTAATCACGCTGCTGGGTGGCTATAATCAAAATAATTTTTTCCTAAAAACCACGAGGACGGCCTCTAATCTTAAGAGAAATTGTGCTATTTTCAATTCACATAATAGTGATGGCCATGGTAATATTAGTGACAGAACTATTTTCTCTAGCACTGAGCATACGGTTGTCGCAAACCATACAACATCCACAACAGCCACTGTAGCTGCAGTCATCACAAGCTGTAATACAGACGAAAATGACTTGCCGTTAAGCACTAGTGGCGATTATCTATACAAAGTGGAAAAGCTCAAGCTGCAAAATGGGTCTACCACTACCATCAAACCAGAAAGGGTATCTAAGAACAGTAAACGAAACGAGAAAAAGTTATTCCTTGTCACTGATTTCAACAAAAATTGGCAAAACATTGTCAAACCTAGTGAGATTATATCTTTGAGGCAAGTCTATATCAGTAATAAGCAAAATTTGATGCCTCTTACAGATCACATCTATACGCCAACCAGTTTCAAGCTCATAAAGTACAACGAATTATACAATACTAATGTTGATGATGATTTATGCTATAACTACATTACTCAGGACAAGAATCCTAGGTTCAAAAATCTGGTAAACCTATATGGTGAAGAAGATACTTATAATAGAGATTTTGTATTGAGTTTGTACGAGGCAGTCACTGTGCTTTCTAAAAATCAGCTTCTTTTGTTTTTGTCGGCCTTATCTTATGCTACTGCTACCATATATAATCAAGCTAGCAAAAAATACTTCCACCAGGAGGAGTCGATGACGAACCAGTTAAATTTTAAAACCTTTTTGTTGAAGTACAATCAAAATTGTCGTGAAAAAGTGAATGATATGTCCCAATCCTTGGTTGAAAGGTTGAATACTTTGAAGAAATTGAATGATAGGGATTGCTATTTCACAGTTACTTTAGCAATTTCTCACACTTTGACTTCCGTCAATTCAACTTTGCTACTTAATTGTGATTATAAATATTTCTATGACTCTTTAAATGAATATTTGACCACAGTTTTAGCCAAACCAGTTTATGAAAGTTTTAAATGGAGCATGGATAGAGCTTCTCCCAATGACAAAATTTACAAATACCTTACTTTACTCGACCAAAAAATAACATTTATTCATGTTTACTGTCTACGATGCATCACATCAATTCACATTCCAAATTACAATTTTAATGTACTTATTGAACTATACGATTCTTTCATGGAGTTTGGTGAAATTTTAACGGTCAAGAATGTTAAAGACACAACACTTTTATGGAAACTAAATAATCAGTTCAAAGAATTGAAGAATTATTCAAATGAAGATATCTTCAAAAATACTAGTTTGCTCAGCGATTACGCTGGTAAGGATTTTGTGCTTGATTATAAACCTGAAGAATTGTCCAAAGTTTTGAAAGACTTTTTGCAAATTGTCCCGTCTGAGGTTCCTAATATAGCTTTCACTTACAAATCGCTAACTGTTTTGGAGAGAGTTTTTTATTTATATTGGGTGGCACACATTCGTGTGTTGAACAATATTTTTCATGAAACAAGTTATTTGTTTTTGACTAACTTTTTTGGTAATTTGACCACTTGGGGCAACAACCTTGATGTATTTCAGCTGATCCTCAGAGATATTGAAGTCACTTTCAAATTTACTAATTATCAGCTTTATGACTTTTTGTACCGTAAAGTGGTATATTTGGCTAGATTGATATTTTTTTTTTCCTACAGGACAGCACTTTACTCCAGAAATGTGGAGGTTTTTGAACCATTTCCAAACAATGCCAAGTTTGAAAAACTTAGGTTTAAATCGCGAAAGCTACGCTCGGTCAAAGAGACACAAATTCAGAGCTTTAAAAAAGCTGCGATAAAATTTGAGAATTATCCTGTGAACGATGCTAATTACACACCAGCGAGCATTGATTTGTTTAACCCGGGTCATAATTCAGAGCTTGTAAACCTAAATTTGAAATTTAGCTACAATGCTGCTAATGACTGTCTAGTCCAACAGCTTCAACGTCCATCGAGACAAAATGAGAGTCTTCAACAGCAAGAGAATTCAGAAAACAAGCTAACTAATGCATTAGTGACTATTGAAAAGCCTATGGATGAAAATTTTTATGCAGTGCAAAATTATTTGGAAGGAAAGCAATTGGCAAGGCAGGAAAATTCATCTTTACAATTAGGTGAAGCTTTACCACGTTTTGTTCTACCTTCAAACGGGCATGGTCATATGGGTGCATCTGATGATAATGTCGCAGCTCATGGCTCCTATTACGTCGCTCGCCATGATTATAACGAGCGTTTCGATTTGGACACCTGTCCGCTAGAGCTACTTAAGTTATCAAAGTATGGCTTGTTACAAAATATTGATTATACACCACGCTATAGTGATTGGAATTTGGTTAGCGGTGAGCCATTTAAGAAAAAAGACTACGATTTTGCTGATTATGAAGAGAAAAAATCAGTTAGACAAAACGACATCATCTTGCAGCATTATGCTGTTGATAGAATGAAAGTGTTAGATTACTTTGATGTAGGAAGAAGCTAGCGTTGTTTTTGAGCATCTATTGTCTATATCGATTTTTTTAAAACCAATTATGTATCTGTATTTGGTTCATGAAGAAATTTTTTTTCTGATTTTTTATTTTTTTATTTTTTGTTGATATTCATTTCATTTTTTTTTTATTTTATTTTTAATGTTTGGTTTTTCTTCTTTTTTTTTTTCCTTTTTCTTTTTTGTTTTCAGTGTATTCTTTTTCTTGTGTAATTAGAGTGACAATGTTTTTCTAATTGCCAAGTATAATGTTTTGGGCGAATTTGTTTTCAGAAAATGGATAGTTAGGTTTTTTTATAGACAAATAGGTTAAATAGCCCTATCAGGGTTCAACGAAGGACTATTTGTTTCTCTCACGGTATGAATGATTGGTAACAACATTTGCAAATTAACAACTTAAGTTAATGTAATGACAACTGTAAAATATCAGGCTACTGCATTTTCCAATTGATCAACTTCATTAAGTGAATGCGGAATCGGAACAGTTTCCCACTTATTCTTATGGCTTGTGTAGTTCGGCATCGACTGCGGGAAAATAGGATGAAGCGGTAGGTTGCAGAAAGCAAAAGAAAAAAAGGAAAAAACTTACTTATGCCAGACGCAAGCTCAAGAAAAAAACGATCGTTCTGCTTACTGTGTGCTCACGCATATATTCCTAGCGTTGATGCTCTTGCATGTACAGCACGCAAGCAACCAAAAATAATGATTTCAAAGGGTAAGGATGTTGGCCGTTAATTGATTTGCAGCACAGCAGTCGCCTGTGTTACTGTACAAGTACAAGAACAGCTGGGTGTATACAATTTTTAATGAAATGGAAGGGGCCAGGGGCAAAATACCAAAGATTGGCCCCAAAAGATAGTTTTATAAGATGTACAGAGAGTCCAACACAACAGTGCAGAGTAGCGATGTGGTTCTCGTGTAACTTAATATTAACTATTATACGCTATTGCAAGAAATTTTTGACAATTACGTATTTTTTATCACTAGTTCGGATATTCGTTGTTTTTCTGTTGTAAATTTTGAAGCTTCAATTTGGCATCAATTTCGAAGTTTTTTAGAAGGAAGATCAACAAACAACTTGTACTTTATATGTTTTCTTTGTTTTTTTCCCTCTATCTATACGGCACACTGCAAAAAAATTTTCAAAAATATAGAAGGAGGCGAAGGAGAGCATTCCAATGCTATTTTCTGCGTCTATCGCAGATGAGAGAGACATTTAGCTGACAATTTAGGTGCGCAATAGTAGCTGCGATCTCAACGCTGACTGCACTAGCGCACTGGAGAAGCTAAAAGTCTAAGTAATGCTGGTCAATGTTATGTAATGTAAGGTTCTGTAAGGTCATGCTAAGTAATGTTAAACGATGCTTGATAGTATATTAAAAAGACCCACCAAAGATGGTATAAAACATCAAATGAGGTGATTTATTCGGAGAACAGGAACAGAAACAAAACACAACAGTTCATCGCTTATACGTTACATCTTTTTTTTAAAAATTTTTCTATTTTAAAAATTTTTGACTCAAGCTTCGTTTTTTTGTTCAGAATAGCTATTATTCAACATTATTTCCTAAAACCACAAAAAATTGGTCTTTTCTGCGAACATGCATGTTGCTTGAAACTCCAGCAAATTGCTCCCCTGGATATAAACCTGATAATAGCGTGACTTGTAAACCACCGCCATATACCGCGAATTTTACAATTAGCAGCTAACAATTTTGCTATAGCTTGCTACTCTAACTATAAAAACTTGATCATGGAGGATCTCAGTATAAAAGAGTAAAACACCACAATATTTGGCAGAAATTTTATTTTTTTAATATCGTAACTTTTTCACGTCGAAATGGAAAACTAATCTGACATATACTTTTTAAACATTTTTACCGACAAAAAGCTGTTTTTTATTTAATAGTGTCTTAGTTTTATCTAGCTTTTTTGGTACACATGATACTAATGAATTCTCTATGACTGCTAATATAAATTTGCAAGTTTTTCTCGTCTGGATTGAGTCGAAAAAAAAAAAGTCGGTCTATACTGAAATTTTCGAAAGCGGTGGTATTATCTTTCGCATATGTACCAAATGTACTATATTGCTTTCTCAAAGCAAATATAACAAGCTATTAGCCTTGATATTGTCAGAATATTTTGTAAAATGGTCATCTATTATAATACAGAAATACGGATTAGCTTCTCGAGATTATGCTAGTGGCTTTCTTTATGGAGTATAGCTAAACGATAGAGAGAACTTTTATCAAAATCCAGTTTTCAATGAGGTGACATTTATATATTTCTCTTAGTTAATTTAAATTGTATATTTTGATTTTCACAATAATTTACATTATCTAGGACACAGGCTTTAGCAGATATCGCAACACAAATCGCGCTTTTTGTTATGCGTAGTTTTAAGATTTGGTGAACTGCAACTTGCAATGCAACCTGAACAGATACAGTTAAATACAAAACAACGTTTGAAAAAAATAGTTGTAAAACCGAAACACTGTTATTATATATATTTCAACTTGTTCTGTTATCCATTCATCGCGCAGATTGGTATAGTGTTTTCTTTCGGAGGCCTTTGATCATTGATGCTATTAAGGACTGAGGAAGGTGTAACTGCTGGTTGAACCATTATACGGAGATGATTGGAGATTAATCGGGATCTGCAAATTGAAGTTATGTACCGTGCTAATATGTGGAATCATCACTTATATAATTATGAAAGAAGAACATATATTTAGCTGGGTGTGTATTCAGTGCAACCGTTTTGTCTCAACGTGATATTAACATGTAATTATGGAGAGCTTATGTGTACCCAGTTAATCTAGCACAATTCTAAAATATATAATTACTCACTAAGCCTTCTCTTTTACTGACGTTCAAAGTGTTCTATCAACGATTTTGACTCAAATTGTATAGTAGAATGTATTTGTAGAATGTATTTGTAGAATG
>JXWR01005280.1_pt1 | contig 14871 bp, 4 predicted proteins | sample 315541 | NCBI WGS metagenome assembly JXWR01 (sample SAMN03273951, study PRJNA271842) | soil metagenome | isolation source: rice field ambient CO2 | place: India: CRRI Experimental farm Cuttack,Odisha-753006 | collected 2013-12-17
TCTCACTTCAATACCATCTTCCGCATACTGAGATAACACTGATGTGTTACCTAATTCATTGCTGTGATGATGTAGTAGATAAGACTAAAAGTTGGAATCAGCTATCTGATCGTAGGATAATGTTTGATACCCAGGGTGTTGGGACCCCCGATTTATAGTTTCCTAAAACGGCAAAAAATTGGATTTCTCTGCAAGCAAAAATCAAAAAGAAAAAAAATTATATCAAAAAGAGAAGAGGTGCAAAAGAGAGATGGATCGCAAACTTCAAGCTTTTGACTAGTCACTAGTACTTCGCAAATAATATGGACACACAGGGAACAACAAACCCACAAAGACAATGTTAAGGTACCTACGAGCATCGCAAGTGTATCATCACTCTCAGTTGCTCCTCGTTAGGCAGCGGATTGACGGGTATCGTCACGCCTCGCATCTAGCAAATCAAAAAACTAACAACGTCAAGAACCTCAGCAGGGACTTGCCCAAGCGCCTAGTCAAAGAAGAGCCAACTGTGAATGAAGTTGGCATTCAGTACCTTTCAAAAGACTTACGTGACCAGCTATACCCATCCCAAAAAACAGCGCTGCGCAAAAGACTTACAAAGCACGACAAGATCAAGATCAATTTATCGCAGCAATATTTGGAGAAGTTTGGTTTAATGAATAAAAAGACAAATATTACAGATCCAATAACTTTGAACGTGCCGCAAATTCAGGGGAAAACTCTTAATGAGCATTTTATCAGACTTGCTCTTAATGATGCATCCCCTTATTTGAAATTTGCTCAAGTGCTATCCAAGATCGAGTTGCCGCCAAAGCCTCAGAAATGGCTCTTTGAACCAGGGTGGTATCGGTACGAGCCTAATAACGCTAAACCGACGAAAGTTCCATATCCACTAGAAGATATTTTGGTGTTCGATGTTGAAACAATGTATAAAGTTAGCGAATATCCGGTTATGGCGACCTGCGCCTCACCGGTGGCATGGTACGGGTGGGTTTCCCCGTACTTGACGGCTACTGAGAAAAATTCAGTGGATAATAATCATCTTATACCTATGGATGTCATGAATAAAAGCAAATTGATTGTTGGACATAACGTGTGCTACGATAGAGCCAGAATAAAAGATGAGTACAGCTTCAAAAAATCCAAGGCTTTCTACTTGGATACTTTGTCATTGCATGTGGCAGCCACAGGGATTTGCTCGAGACAGAGGCCGGTGTGGATGAAGTTCAATAATAATCAAAAGATGGAATCTAAGTTGAGTAAAGAGATAAATAAATTGTACGATGAAAACCATTTTTATGACTACCTTCTCAATGACCAGCTATCTATGCTTGGTAATGAAAACTTGAGCAATAAATTTGACGAAGAAGACCATCAAGTTGATAATCCATGGGTTTCGATGACCAGTACAAATTCTCTTGCGGATGTGTACCATTTACATTGTGGTACAACTCTTGATAAGGCTGATCGTGACTATTTCAAATCGATTGATAAGACAGTGATTGTGGAGAGATTTCAGCAATTGATGAATTATTGCGCCGGCGATGTACAAGCAACACATGAAGTTTTTCGTAAAGTTTTCCCTAAATTTTGCAAGACATGTCCTCATCCAGTATCATTTAGTGCCCTTAGACACATTAATTCAATATTTTTACCAACTTCGTACCAAACATGGCAAAACTACATTCAAAACGCAGAATCTTTATACCAAAATAACAAGATGGAGATTGAGAAAAGTTTAGCAGAGATTGCCTTGGAATTGGTTAACAAGTTCAAAGAAAGTTCTGAAGAAGTGGTCAATGATCCATGGTATTCTCAGCTCAATTGGGAAATCAAACCAGTTAAAATGACTAAAGATGGCAAGCCATATAAGCGACAAAAATTGCCAGGATATCCAGAGTGGTACAGAAGTTTATTTCCATCAATGAATAGTGAAATTAAGTTAACCATTAGAACTCGATTGGTGCCAATTTTGATGAAATTGAAGTGGGAAGACTGCCCGTTGATTTGGACGGAAACCAAGGGATGGTGCTTTAGGCTCAAATCCAACAATTTTACTAGAATCAATGAGTTAGTCAAAAAAAATTATACTAGAATTCAAGATTTTACCGAGGACCCGAATTTTGAAGAACTTACTAAAGATTACAAGTATGTTTATTTCAAAGTACCGCATCCTAATGGTCCTGGAAACAGAACCACCAGTTTGACAACCAAAAGTTTCCTTCAGCATTTTGAAAAGGGAATATTGACTTCTGAATATGATCTTGCTGAAAAAGTGTTGGATTTGAATGCTTCCGCCAGTTACTGGATTTCTTCCAGAGAGCGTATCATGAGCCAGTTTGTGGTATATGAAGATCCTAACTCCAAAATGGATTTTAATTTGCCATTTTTCAGCAATGGTACACCAGACGATCAGATAGGTATTATTATTCCGCAGATTTTACCTATGGGTACCATCACTAGAAGAGCAGTGGAAAGAACTTGGCTTACTGCTTCTAATGTGAAGAAAAACAGAATTGGATCTGAGCTAAAAACCAAGGTTCAAGCACCTGATGGTTACTGCTTTGTTGGGGCTGATGTGGATAGTGAAGAACTTTGGATTGCTAGTTTGCTTAGTGACTCAATTTTCAAAATTCATGGTGGTAGCGCAATTGGTTGGATGACTCTTGAAGGTAACAAATTGGAGAAGACCGATCTACATTCCAAAACTGCAGAAATTTTGGGGATTTCAAGAAATGAGGCAAAAGTATTTAACTATAGTAGAATTTACGGTGCTGGATTGAAACATACGTCAACATTACTCAAACAGTTTAACCCAAGTTTAACTGATGCTGAAGTGATCAAAATTTGTAACAACTTATTTGACAGCACTAAAGGGAAAACTGTAAAGTTGGGTCCTAAGGAGAAGAAATTTTTTCAAAGTCGATCCATCAATTTGAACAAGATTTGGTATGGTGGCTCTGAATCAGTGCTTTTCAACAAGTTGGAAAACTTGGCAGAAAATAAAATTCCTAAGACCCCAGTCTTGAAAGCAGGAATCACCGAAGCACTAAAAAAGGAAAATTTGAATTCTAACAGTTTCTTACCTTCAAGAATTAACTGGGCTATTCAGTCTTCTGGGGTCGATTACTTGCATTTGTTGATTGTATCAATGGAATACTTGATTGAGATGTTCAACGTTGACGCAAGGCTCTGTATCACGGTACATGATGAGATCCGATACTTGGTTAAAGAAGAAGACAAGTATAAAGTCTCATTATTATTGCAAATTGCTAATCTTTGGACAAGAGGCATATTTTGTGAACAATTAGGCATCCAAAACATTCCACAGTCCTGTGCTTTCTTTTCTCAAATTGATATTGACAAAATCTTGAGAAAAGAAGTTGATACGCCATGCGAAACACCATCTAACAAAAATGTCAACATTCCAAATGGGGAAACCTTGGATATTGTGCAATTACTCAAAAAGTTTAAAAGTGATGCTGGTGGTGATGATGTTGCATTTTTGAACTTAGGCAAAAAAATGAACTTGAATAAAATCAGAACCGATGATGTCGTGGCTTTGTTGAATGATAATGGAGAACAGAAGGCTAACGAAGAGATTGTGTTATCATCAGTAAAAACCAAGGTTGATGCTAAGACCAATATCAAAGCGCAAAGTAGTGGTGCTGGACCAGACAAATTAACTGATGACCAAGAAACGATGTTTATCAACATGCAAATTGAGCAAGATACCGCAAAAGTAAAACAATTGATGAAAAAGATTATGGGAACGCGCTGATTTTGTTTAGATTGTCTCTGTGAGTTTTTTTTATCTTAGTTTTTTGTTTTTTGTATTACTATTTTATATCATTTTCTCTTTGTTCTTTTCTATTTCAACATGTCTAATTATATTTTGATATATCTCCTTTTGGATTTTTTGGGCAGTCATTGGTGTTTTCATTTCTTATTACTATTTTTTTTTATCTTCGTTTATTTTTTTTTATTACTTTTTTTTTGGGCAAATAATCATTAAATTCGTTAATTATCGCATGTATAATATATTTATATAAATCTTATTTTTCTTCATCTGGCCACTAATGTAGGGATACTTAATAAACATTAGTCCTACAGAATTTTTTGGCTCAAAAAAATTGTGTAAAAGTATTTGTTAACGAGTTAAAATTGGGTATATAACTTTGATGAATATAATGTCTTTCATGGAAAACAGATGAAAAAATTATTGTTGAAAAGAGAATTAAAAAAGGTTCTTCAGTCAATGGAGAACGATATCAGGATGACAAACAAAATGGACGGAAATGTCCTTTGATGCTTTTGCAAATTTAATGAGAAAAAAATTGGAGAGGCATACAGAAAATTGAGAAATAAAATAGGTTAAAAGTTTTTCGAAGCTGAAAAAAGGAGACATAGAAGTTTAATTTAAAAGTGCATGGAGGAGCGGCGATGATTGCCAATGAGCAGATCTAAGCTCATATCTTTGCTGATTGATGAAGAAGAGAAAGAAGCTGAATGGTAATGATTATTGCTGGTATTAGCATTTGTTTCAAAAGGTTTCTGAGAAGAAAGACTAACCTTTTCATAAGACGGGTGAAAAAGGAGCTGGGTCTCATAAGGATTACCCAATGGGAAAAACCTTGAAGCTATTGGGTGTTGTTGTAGCTTCGAAGTCTTGCAGAGCTTGTCGCTAAGGTATAGATTGTAATCATATTTTTTATTGATCTCGAAAAATGGATCATTGTCTCTGATTATTGGAGCAATTGGCTTTCTAAATTTTGTCTCAGCAGAGATGCGCAAACTTTTTAAGATAGATTTTTTGCTTATTGTATTTTGAGTTCCACCAGAACCGATGGTGGCTGTGATTTTGGTCTCATGTGGGCTAATCTTATCAAGAAGTTTAGAAGGGAAGGTAATGTCAATAGGCGATCTTATTTTGGTAATGGTCTGGGGCTCAGAAATAATTTCAAATGCTGAAAGACTGGACGGTGATTCAATTTTGATAATGTCAATGGACATTTTAGTCTGTTGTATGCTACTGACTGATTCATTGTCACTGGAAACATTGGAATTATTGGAATGTATCGGAGTCAAACTGAAATCAGAATTGTTGTAATCATCGTCCTCATCATCACTATCCTCGAATTCAGACTCACTCAAGCAAGAGAAGTATTCTGAATTGTCATCTTCCCCACATTCTATATCAACAAGGCTATTGATCTTGTATAAGTCGCACGACATGATTTATAAAGCCTATATTATATGTGCAAATGCTGGAGTTCTTCACGATCAATCTGCTAGCAAATAGAATTTTTATTTTTTAGGAAATGAGAAAAAGATAGATTGTTGAAGTTTTAAAAACACTCAAACCCAATTTACTAGAATAAAAAAAGTACAAGAAATGATTCAAATCTAAAGCACTTCTCACGATCTTTGGATAAACCCATTTACCATTGCACACTCGGCATTTCCCTTGCTTATAAACAACTACCGAGCTGCCTTAATCGTGGGGAGTCGCATTCTGATACAAATACAAATCCAAGGAGCATGCACGCTTGTATCAACCGCACCTCGCCCTGCATGGACATGCAGAATATTATACCTTGCACAAGTTAGTAATATTTTGCAGTTCATCGTCTGTCTGTTGTGAACTCATAACCATTATGACAAAAAACTGCTAAGCCATTAGAGATACCCTCACTATTCTCAAATTTTATATTTAGCTCTTTGGCAAGCCTTTTTTGATGGTATGATTTCACATTTGGCCTCAAAAACTCGTTCATATAGGTTGTCTTGGTGACATGAGCTTCAACATCATGAGCTACTAAGTAAAGAAATTGCTGATCATTTGAAAGCTTCAGTATGTCATAGAAGCTAAATAAGGGTTGCAAGTTCTCTTTGTTAACTTGAACCTCATTGTTAATGAAAATTGGAGGACGAACGTGTGCTGAGGATATGTTTTTTGACTTATCGTCATGCTTCTGGTTGATATTGGTTTTGGTAAAATTATTTTTGCTTTTCAGCGAGCATAGCCGTTATACGTGTGTTTAGCCTCTTTGTTGTTCTGTCTCAGATATTAGCAAAAGGGTTTTCAACGAGCTTTGCAAAATATCACAAAGACCGACTTTGTTAATTACAAGGACCAAGCTGCTCAAATACTACAATTCAATAGAGCTATTTCTATATGAAAAATGTAACATTCATGGGCAATTTTTACAATTTAAAGGCAAAAAAAAATTAATTATGAACTATAAGTCCAAAAGTCTTCAATAAACAATAACTGCATAATATATCAATTTTCAAAATATCAAAGTATTTTCCCTAAAAGAAATTTATGTTCTTTTGTATTGTCTGTAACATGTCAAAAATGATGCGTCATAAGAAAAAAGCAAGGAAAATTGCCAAGCGTATCGCTGCAGTCTATGCGCTATATAGTGGCTGTGGATGAGACTTGTAACGAAAAGCCGTATTTTTACTTACATACAGCATCATGCATCAATGCGCTAGTTTTGGCACAATTTAAAACAATAAGTTCCTTACACTGCGTGATTCGATTGATCGAGCGATTTGAAGATTTAAAGCAATGAGAGCTCAACTTTTTTAAATGATGAATAGCAAAAGCTGGTTTATGCTGAAGATATAGGTACAATTTAGGGTCGTTTCTTCTTTTTTTTAATGGAGGCGGATGCGTAACTTGATCACAACTTCTTTAGCTGGCGGACTATTTGATTCAGTATCCAATAGTGATCCTCATTTGATCTTTTTGCTCTTGATCACCACCTGCTCATTCCGGATAATTGCTTTGATAATGTTCTCCAAGTACTATAGAGCTTGAATTGAACAAAATACTTATATTACAGTCCTAACATATAAGCAAAAACTATCTCTATCAAACTGAACACAAAAGCCATGAATAATCACATACGAAAGATTTGTAAATAAAACTCACAAAAATAAAAAAGAAAAAAGCAAAAAAAGAAGAAAGGAAAAGCATATTGCAGTATCAATAATATGAATATTTAATTAAGCTTGAGCAGCCAATTCTTCGAGTAACCTATAGTTTCTCTTTTCAATAGATCCATTGCCTGGCAATCTAGTGGTTCCTTCCAAGAATTCATCCACTTCTCTAGCGCACTGGCGACCTTCTTGAATACCCCAAACGACCAACGATTGGCCACGGCGACAATCACCAGCAGCAAACAAATTACTTTGCAAATCAACCTTGTAGCTGTTTGGCTGCACAGTGTCAATGTTACCTCTCTTAGATCTTGGTGTGCCAAAGTTTTCAGATTCTGGACCAACAAAACCCATGGAGAGCAAAACAACATCAGCAGGGAAAAACTCTTCGGACCCTGGAATCTCGGCCATTTGCCAAGCACCACTACCTTCAGCCCTTTTCCATTCAACTCTAACGGTTTTGATACCTTTGACGTTGCCCTCACCATCACCGACGAATTCCTTAGAAAGGACACAATATTCACGAGGGTCTCTGCCATACTTATCATTGACTTCAGTGTGGCCATAGTCAACTCTGAATATTCTTGGCCATTGTGGCCAAGGGTTATCTTTACTTCTTGAAGATGGTGGGTGTGGCAACAATTCAAAGTTAGTTACAGATTTAGCACCATGTCTAGTAGCAGTACCCAAACAGTCATTTCCAGTATCACCACCACCAATGACAATAACATCTTTGCCTTCCAAAGTTTTTCTAATATCTTCCAATTTCTCTTCCAACAAAGCTTTAGTGTTTTTATGCAAGAGTTGCATGGCAAACATAATGTTGTTGTTATCACGACCTGGTATCTTCAAATCTCTTGGAATGGTTGATCCAACAGCAAAAACCACTGCATCATTTTCAGCTTTCAAGTCTTCCATTTCAACGTCCTCGCCAACAGTTGTGTTACAAATAAATTCAACCCCTTCAGCGGCAAGCAAATCAGTACGACGCTTAACAACTCCTTTATCCAATTTCATGTTCGGAATACCGTACATTAACAAACCACCTGGTCTATCAGAGCGCTCATATACAGTAACCTTATGACCTGCTTTGTTCAATTGGTCAGCACAAGCTAACCCAGCAGGACCAGAACCAACAACAGCAACTCTCTTACCAGTACGAGTGGTTGGTGGTTTTGGTTTGATCCAACCCATGGCAAAACCTTTATCAATGATGGCGCATTCTATGGCTTTTATAGCAACAGAATCATCAATAATGTTCAAAGTACAAGCACCCTGACATGGAGCAGGGCATATTCTTCCAGTAAACTCGGGGAAATTGTTAGTCATTAGCAAACGTTGCAATGCTTCGTACCAACGGTCTTGGAAAACAAGCTCATTCCATTTTGGAATAATATTGGAAACTGGACATCCAGTGTCAGATTGGCAGAATGGAACACCACAATCCATACAACGCGCAGACTGTTCTTGTAGTTCACCACCAGATAAACGCTGGTTGAGCTCTTTCCAGTCCTTTGATCTGTCTTTGGCTGGTCTGTACTTTTCATTCTTTCTCTTGTACTTCATGAATCCTCTAACTTTATCCAATTTTTCAATCTTTTTCTTTTCATTACTGGAATCCAAGATGGTGTCTTCCAAATCATCAACCTTTGGCTCTCTTTTAGCAGACTTGTAAGAAGTAGTAGTTTTTTTCAAAGACAAATTCTTTAAGATTTCCCCATTGGTAACATCAGATTCAGGATCACTTCTAATATGTCTGAAGAAGCTAGCAGCCTCAGTTTCTTTAATTTTTTGCAACTTCTTCTTTTCTTGTTCCAAAACCAACTTGTAATCGATAGGCAACACTTTGACAAACTTTGGCAAAATTCTGTTGAATTCTTTCAAGATTCTTTCAGCAAGTTCAGAACCAGTGTAATGTAAATGGTCCTCAATCAAGCCACGCAAGAATGCTACTTCACTAGGCTCAGTAACGCTACCCAACTCAACAGTTTCTTTGTTGACTTGGTTTGGTAATTCTTGGGCAACATCCAATACATACGCTATACCACCACACATACCAGCAGCAAAGTTACGACCAACTTTACCTAAGATAACAACGCGACCACCGCTCATGTATTCACAGCCATGATCACCAGTTCCTTCGACGACGGCAGTGGCACCAGAGTTTCTAACAGCAAAACGTTCAGCAGCAATACCTCTAAAATAAGCGGTACCAGAAGTAGCACCGTAAAGACAGGTATTACCAATAATTATGTTTTCTTCGGCTTTGAATGAAGAGATCTTTGGTGGATAAACAATAAGACGACCACCGGACAAACCTTTACCAACATAATCATTACTATCTCCTTCTAATTCCAACGTAATTCCAGGAGCCAAATACGCACCAAATGATTGGCCAGCACTGCCTCTGAGGTTAACATGGATAGTGTCGTGAGGCAAACCTTGTTCCCCATAAGTTTTGGAAACACGGTAAGACAAAGTAGCACCAAGGGCTCTATCAGTATTGATCACGTCTGCATCAATATTGACCGGCAAACCACGGTCCAAAGTTACTTCGGCTTCATCAATTAACTTGTTGTCAACTCTAGTATGCAACCTGTGATCCTGCTTGCGGACACAGTAAGTAGCGACACCAGGTCTGATGGTATGTGCTGGAGTCAAAATTGGTGACAAATCAATATTGGCATTCTTGGTGGTGCGTAAATCATCTCTAACAAACAACTTTTCGGCATGGCCCACCATTTCGTTAATGGTTCTGAAACCCAACTTAGCCATGATTTCTCTAAGTTCTTGAGTAATATAGTAAAAGAAATTAATGACATGTTCAGGAGTACCGGCAAACTTCTTGCGTAATTCTGGGTCTTGAGTAGCAATACCCACTGGGCATGTTGAAAGGTGACATTTACGCATCATGATACAGCCCAAAGCAATCAATGGAGCCGTAGCAAATCCCCATTCTTCAGCACCGAGTAAACAAGCAATAGCCACATCGCGACCAGTTCTCAATTGACCATCAGTTTGCACCACAACTCTGCCTCTCAAATCATTAAGAACAAGGGTCTGGTGAGTCTCAGCAAGACCCAACTCCCATGGTAAACCGGCATATTTGATACCAGTCCATCTACTAGCGCCGGTACCACCATCGTGACCAGAAACAAGAACATGATCAGCTTTTGCCTTAGCAACGCCAGAAGCAACAATACCAACACCAACTTCAGAGACCAATTTGACAGAAACTCTAGCTCTCGGATTAGAGCACTTTAAGTCATAAATTAACTGCTTCAAATCTTCAATAGAATAAATGTCATGGTGTGGTGGTGGAGAAATCAAACCAACACCAGGGGTAGAATGTCTAGTCTTGGCAATACTTTCACTAACTTTGTAACCTGGTAATTCACCACCTTCGCCAGGCTTAGCACCTTGAGCCATCTTAATTTGCAACTCATCAGCATCAGACAAATAGTAAGAAGTGACTCCAAATCTGCCAGAAGCCACTTGCTTAATTGAGGATCTCATAGTGTCACCATTTTCAAAAACATGCGATCTCTCTGCGTCTTCACCACCTTCACCGGTATTAGACTTACCACCTAATCTATTCATAGCCACAGCGAGAGTAGAGTGTGATTCCATTGAAATGGACCCATAAGACATAGCACCAGTACAGAATCTTCTAACAATTTCTGTCCATGGCTCAACTTGATCAATTGGAACAGACTTACTGCTGTCGTAATCAAAATCGAGCAAACCTCTAAGAGTACAGTTTTTAATGGCTTCATATTCTTTTTTAGAATAAGCTTGGTATGCCTTTTCATTCTTGTTTCTAACAGCATCTTGAATGTTAGCAATAGCAACTGGCTCATTAACATGTGGATCGCCGCCATCTCTCCAATGATATTCACCTTGTTCTGGTAACTCAATTGGTTTGACTGTCTCTCTGTTTGGATATGCTCTGTCGTGCAACGTGAAAGCATCTTGAGCAATGTATTCAAAAGTAATACCCTTAATTCTTGATGCAGTGCCACTGAAACATCTATCAATAACGGAATTGTCCACCCCTAAAGCTTCAAAGATTTGTGCACCTTTGTATGAAGCCAATGTGGAAATACCCATCTTAGACATGACTTTCAAGATGCCACCATCAATAGCATGAATGTAGTTATCGACAAGCTTGTCATCAGAGATGTTTTCTTTTCTGATCAAGTTTTGATGGTTCATTTTAACCAAAGTTTCGATGGCCAAGTATGGGTTGATGGCGTCAGCGCCATAACCTAAAAGCACACAGATATGGTGAACTTCTTTAGCTTCAGCAGTCTCAATGATAATAGCAACTTTAGAACGCTGTTTTTGTCTAACCAAATGATGATGGACAGCACCACAAGCAATCAAGGATGAAACAGGTACTCTAGAAGCATTAGTCGCACGATCAGTCAAAATCACAACTGAAGCGCCTTCGAAGATGGAGTCGGATGCCTCTTGACAGATCTTATCCAATGCATTAATGTAACCCAAAAGACCATCGCTTTTAGGGAATGTGATATCTATGGAGTGGGTCTTCCAGTTTGGATATGCCACTGAAATATTTTGGATAGCGTTGAACTGTTCAATGGTCAATATTGGTGACTTCAACATCAATCTGTTGCACTGCTTTGGTTGCATTTCAAGTAAATTTCCCTGTGGCCCCACATAGCATTCAAGAGACATGACAATATTTTCTCTAATTGGGTCAATTGGTGGGTTAGTGACTTGAGCAAATAATTGACGGAAATATTCGTACATCAATCGTGGTTGTTCAGCAAGACAAGCTAATGGACCATCATTTCCCATAGAGCCTAAAGCTTCTTTACCAGCAGTAGCCATTGGCACCAAAATCAATCCTAATTGTTCAAAACTGTAGTTGAAAGCAGCAAGTCTTGGATCTTTGTTGATGTGTTCGTCAAAATCAAGTTTTGCCCAATGTTTATCGAGAGCAATATTTCTGGCAGATAACTTGCTGTTCAAATCTTCCATAGTGATCAAGTTAGCGACAAGCCATGACTTGAAATCAAATCTAGTGGATACTTTTTTCTTTAATTCTGCATCATCAACAATTCTTCCTTCTTCAGTATCAACAAGCAACATTCTACCGGGTTTTAATCTTCCCTTATAAACAACTCGTTCAGTATCAATTGGAATGACCCCAACTTCAGAAGCAACAATGATTCTATCATCATCTGTAACGTAGTATCGGCATGGTCTCAACCCATTACGGTCCAAATTGGCACCACAATATCTGCCATCACTAAAAGTAAAAAGAGCCGGACCATCCCAAGGTTCCATTAAGCAAGCGGCCCACTCATAAAAGGCCTTTTTGTGTGGGTCCATGTTAGGATTATTCTGCCAGGCTTCTGGAACCATTACCATAACAGCTTCAGGCAAAGTAAGTACACCATTAATAACAAGCAACTCCAATACGTTGTCAACCGCAGCCGAGTCAGAACCACCTTCTTCAATAATTGGAAACAACTTCTCAATATCATCACCAAATTTTTCAGATTTCATTATTCCTTCCTTGGCTCTCATCCAGTTCTTGTTACCTCTAAGGGTATTGATTTCACCGTTGTGAGCAGCAAGTCTCAATGGCTGAGCTCTGTCCCAGGATGGGAAAGTGTTAGTGGAAAATCTAGAGTGCACCAAAGCAAAGTGAGCTTCGTAATCAACATTTAGCAAATCCAAGTAGTAGTTGTAAACTTGAGCTGGGGACAATTGACCTTTATAAACAATGTTTTTAGCGGATAAAGAACAAATATAGAACCAGTTCTGTAATCCAATGATGCTACTGGCTTGTTTTCTCAAAACATACAATTGTTTTTCGAAATGTTGGGAGTATTTTTGCTGGAATTCTTTGGAATCATAATTTATGATGGTGCCAGTGGTGGAGTCGATAGAGGTGTTTAATACAATAATTGGCTGCAAGATTAACGGTTCTCTAGACAAACTTGCAGGCCCTAAAAGACTAGAATCATGAGGCACTGCTCTCCAACCCAAGATTTTCAAATCCAAAGAGTTGGCAATCTGTTCAAAAATTTTTTGGGACTTGACTAATATTTCGTCATCTTTTTTAAAAAAGAAATTACCAGTAGCAAACTGTCCATTATTTGGAATGTCGATATTGAAGTAATACTTAAACTCTTTTTTAAGTAATTTCTCTGGGATACTTGTCATGACCCCTGCACCATCACCATCACGGCTATCAGCGCCCACTGCACCTCTGTGGGTCATGTTGCACAACAAATGTCTAGCATCAGAGACAATCTTGTGGGATTTTTCGCCCTTGATGTTACAGGAAAACCCAACACCACAGGCGTCTTTTTCGTATTCTGGGTCATAGAGGCCTTTTTTTGTAGGCAAAGTGCAAGCCCAGGACTTGTTTTCTGGAGACTCATCGTAGTCGTAAACAGTGGCTGGAACATCGTCCTCGACAAAGTCTTTGGCCACAGGAGCAGGAGCCAAATTGTCCAATATTTGAACTTGGGCTACCATTATTTTTTGTTCGTAGTTTTTTACTAGAAAAGTGCTAGATATTTGATGCGATAAGAGTTTGAATAAAGAAAAGGGGAAAATATATGAAGAAGGTCCTTGTCTTAGTTATAAGTTGGGATTAAGCGCTTTGCCTATAGATAAGTACTAGCCAAATTGGAAAAATAAGAAAAAAGATAAAACAAGAAAGATAAAGCGAAACAAAACAGGGAATGTTTTTATCTTTTCCAAAGTGGAAATAGTTCAGACAGAGGACGGGAAACAGAAACTCTCAAGGTTCTTGAGCTAAAAAAAAAAGGGCATACAGGAATAGTAAAAAAACAGATACAGAGCAGGAATCCAGCAACATATATATATTAGCCGATATCAACCATTTTTATCCAAAGTAATGTAAATGCGGCAGGTAAGCGCGGACTCTTACTAGGGGCTGCCAAAGTACCACCACCTTAGTGTTTCCGCCGAGCGGTTGACAAGATTGCGTAAGCGAATAATTTAATTGGCCAAAGATAAAACCCCGGCTCTCCGTGTGACAGCTCTGCTTACCTAGCCACTTCATCAGCCCCGAGCGGTGCTGCTTAGTCAATGCCTAACTTGAAATGTTTTTCCCCCGCATTTCAGCCTCTCCTTTATGCCGACGGCTGCCGGCGGCTGCCCTGTGATGTATCCCGATAGACAATTCGAATGTGTGCTGCGCAGGAGGTATTTGTGTGTCTGGATGTCAACTACTCTATTCATAGCGTACCTTATTTGGATGAACACGTAAGTGTATGCAGAATAAAGTCCGGCCACGTGGCTATTATTGTTAACCAACGCTTCGTTAGCTAAGTGCTAGTGCTGGCATTTCTGCTCAGTGCTAACTGCAAAGATTTACCGACAGACCTTCGGTCCACTCCAGGACCTATGGGTTTATAAGCTCTAGCGCGTGCTTTAAAACAGAAGAGCTTAAGTGGGATTGATTTAATTATAACCTGATTGTAACCTGTAAATGTTCAGTTTATCTATTGTAAAGTAAACGCCATGTATGGGTGTAGCAGTTGCAGCTCTATCTGAACCACGGTTGCGTCTGTAATTCCAAGAATTTGATAGAAATTTTGTTGACGTATCCCCAAATACATGGCACGGTGAACGGCTGACTATGAGAAGGAAGCCCATACAAAATTTCCTGTGATACTTTCGTCGCAAAGCGTGGTCTGCTCAGCTAAGCGACGGGACCCTGTCCAATGTGGGCACCACGTAAAAATGCTATATGCACCATCGAGTGAGATGTCTGGATGTTATAGCTTTGGTGTACGGGTGTGGCACATGACCATGACGATACTAAGATAAACACGCGCATCTAGAGAAATCGCGAAGAGCCCCTGGTCAACTTGATAGCCTCTTATCTTGTTTTATGTGTATTCTTCT
>JXWR01004258.1_pt1 | contig 14870 bp, 5 predicted proteins | sample 315541 | NCBI WGS metagenome assembly JXWR01 (sample SAMN03273951, study PRJNA271842) | soil metagenome | isolation source: rice field ambient CO2 | place: India: CRRI Experimental farm Cuttack,Odisha-753006 | collected 2013-12-17
TTCTATCGTTTATATAGAAATACTAAATCGATCTTGTGTGCGAAAAAAAAATTGTAGCAAGTATTAGCTTGAGCTTGCTACCACTCAAAGTTTTTCTGCTAATATTTCACTTAATTATCTGTTGTTTGTTGCTATTAGTAGAACTGGAATTGCACGAAAATTAGAAATGAAAAGCATTTAATTATAAATATGACAGCCCGCAATGTAGATCGGTAGCAGTTTTGTTCATTAAAAATGTGAGGATAGTACGGATAAGACTTTTTTTCAAACATACCAAAGATTTTAAGCATGTTGTACTCTCTTCGTTCAACTCTTCAATGACGAAAGCATGTTTTGGTTATTAGCAATAAATGTATAATAAACACAACAATTTGCTTTGCTGTACAAACTTAGTTCACTCCTTGCTAACAATTAACAGTCAAAAGTATATTACTGTAAAGGGATTACAAATGCATTAATTTGCCTTTTTTTTTCTATTTTGAAATTTATCAAACAAAGGAAAGAAAATACTAGGGTAGTGCTGAGAAGTTCTTGCAAATGTATATTTATGATATTATACTGTTCCTAGCATCTGAATTAATGATTTTGAAAGTAAAAGCATTAATATCATAAGAGCTCCTTTGCCCCAAATAAATTATCAATAGAAAAGCGTTCGTGTTCAATGTTTTCCCTCACATAAATCCTTTTATGAATACAAGGCATTTGGCATTTGACATAATCAGCTAGACTTCATCTATCTTATTTGCATGCTCCTGCTCATCTGGGCATATATGTATGTATGTATGCATGAATGCATGTTAGAAACCAAGAATTATCCGCCTTACGGAAAACCATTGACCGGACCTGCAATCTTTCATAAGCACGGACCTTCCTGACCGGAATTTAATCGCAGAATTTGTCTGCCGGGCAACTCTGGTTTTGAAATGCAGCTACTTGATGGTGATTTTGGTCTTTCTTTTAATCTGGAGAAAACAAACATGCAGAAGACTAGTGAGTCAAATCAATTTTCATCATCTATTAAACCCCATTATCAGCATTTAATTTAGTGTGCTCACGCAGATTACATAAAAATTATAATAAATAAGAGAACGCACAACATAATATACTATAATAACATCAAAATGACCACAACTGCTGAAGTGATTGCGCAGAATGCTCACATTTCCTCCACTGTGCTCAAGACGCTTAGTAATTATGAGCGTTCTGCCGCATTACAAGCGATTCATGATGCAATTAAGCAGCAAAAAGATCAAATTTTGGAAGCCAATAAGAAAGACCTTGACCTTGCTCAACAGCAAAAACTTGATGCTCCATTGATCAAAAGACTTGACTTGTCCAAATCTGACAAGTTTGACTCTATGCTTGAAGGGATTCTTGAAGTTGCCAATTTGCAAGATCCAATTGGTAAAATCACTTTAGCTCGTGAACTTGATACAGATTTGAATTTGTACAGAGTGACGTGCCCTGTTGGGGTGCTTCTTGTGATTTTTGAAAGTAGACCAGAAGTCATTGCCAATATTACTGCATTGGCCATTAAGTCTGGTAATGCTGCTATTTTGAAAGGTGGTAAAGAATCCCTTGAGACTTTTAAAGTGCTTGCTCAAGTTATCAACAAAGTTATTTTAGAAAAGACCAAAGTTCCAGAAAATGCAGTACAGCTTATTAGCACCAGAGAAGAAGTCGGTGCATTGCTCAGTCAGGACAAATACATTGATTTGGTTATTCCTCGTGGATCTAACGAATTAGTGCGTAATATTAAATCCAACACAAAGATCCCAGTGCTTGGTCATGCTGATGGGCTTTGCTCAGTATACGTTGACGATGAAGCTGATTTGCAAATGGCACAAAGATTAGTGGTTGATGCTAAAACAAATTACTGTGCTGCTTGTAACGCCGCTGAAACTTTGCTTCTCAATGATCAATTGTCTACCAAAGATGTTGAGTTTGTGCTCCAGGGATTGATTAACAAAGAAGTTACATTGCATGTTAGTGCAGAGCTTCTTGATAAGAAATTGAGTAAAGATTTTGTTGCTGAAAATTCAAAATTCATTGTCCCAGCCACTGAGGAAGACTTCAATACTGAATTTCTATCCTTTGATATTGCTGTTAGAACCATTCCTGATGTTCAAGCTGCTATTTCTCATATCAATTTACATTCATCTAAACATACTGATCTTATAGTTACTGGTAATGAAGATAAGGCCAACTTGTTTTTGAACGGTATTGATTCCGCTGGTGTCTACTGGAATTGTTCTACTAGGTTTGCTGATGGGTTCAGATACGGTTTTGGCACTGAAGTGGGAATCAGCACTAATAAAATCCATGCTAGAGGACCAGTTGGGTTGGAAGGATTGGTCTGTTACCAATATCAATTGAAGGGTACTGGTCAGGTGGTGGAAGACTATGGTAATGGTAAAAGAGCATTCATTCACAAAGATCTTGATATCAAATAAGTAGATAGAGTAGAGTAGGATAGGTAAGGGCTATGAGATGTGATGTCAAATGAATGAAAATACTTGTAAACAAAAGTTGAGAAGTTTGGAAACTTTCAAAACCAGTAGGCAGTTAGTTTGGGCTATACTTTTTTTTTCTTTATTTCGCTTTTTATCCCTGTTTTATAAATAATTGCATTTTTGGAAGCAAATATTTAAAAAATGGCAAAGAGCCATAGAATGGGTGCGGTAACATACACGAAGAAGAAGCTAAGGCAACACTTTAGGTATAATTTTTGTACATAAAGTAGTATTTTTATTAAGTTTAAATACAATTCAATCAAAGACAATTTTAATATGATAGATTTTGACGAGGTTGCTAGAAGATAGATTGTAAGGGTGGTGTAAGGGTTACATTTTCAAACAACAAAATGACAAGAAAGCCACTCAGCATGGTAAATATTGGAGATAGTGATATGGAATTGAGAAAGAGCTCACAGACATAGGTAGATATAATAAGTAACAGACACATTCTCGAGGCACATGTATTTGTATCCTATGCTTGACTTATTTACCGCTGAGCTCAGCCCAATAATAAATATGTCCAACGCTTAAAAATGAACAATCGTGAATTAATAGATGCCATATAAAGTAGATTAAAACTATTCTATCGCTAAAATATACTTGATGCATTCTTTTAAAGAAACAACACTTCATAGAAAAAAAAACTGCAACTAAATAAAATCACTAAACGAGAAAACACGAATAAACAGAGCAAAACAAAAGAAACTTGAACAGACTGTGAACAATCAAACCTAACAATCAAAAATAGAAAAAAAATTTTGTGAACAAAAATTTTAAGGTATAAAAAAAAATGAACTTAATCATAAATTTCAATCGGTGGCAATCTATCTGAATTTGTAAACCAATTGTTACTCTCTAATTCTTTGTATAACCAATTAGTTGGGAACAACACCACATGCCCTGTGATTTCAGAAAGAATCTTATCTGCAGTTTCCATATCAAAAATCATGTCACGATGGAAGAAATGCTTATGACGTCTGGTATTAAAAGTACCAGTTCTTTTCCGGCGCACACCACCGTTAGCACTTCCACTCTTGAGCGGACTTTTACCGCCATTTGCTCCAGTATATGGTGCATTACCGTTGCTGCGAGTTTGAAAGTTCAATGTTGATTGATCTTGAAATGATGAAGCTTTACTAACTGATTTCCCTGACTTGTTGTTGCTTTTGGTATTGCTGTTCTGATCATTTTCTGAATAGCCATTGAATTTCTCTGGCGATGTTTTACGACTATCATTCAACTTGTCATCGTAAATTGTTGGCGATCCAATTGTGATTTTTGGCTCGTTGTCTGCATCACCGTTATATGTAGCATTGTCATTTGGACTTCTGAATGTTTCGCTGTTAGTGTTATCATGGTTGGCGTTAGCATTACCATTGACATTACCATTGGCATTACCATTTACATTAGCATGAATTGACAGATTATCCAAGCTGTCTTCGTCAGACTCTTCTTCAATATGATCACCAAATGCATAGCCGTCAGTAACTGAACCTTTTCTTAAACTACTAATAGTTTGTGAAAATTTATTTTTTCTTGGTGGTCTAACTTCACTATTGGACCTCATTTCATCCGGTGGTAAGCCAAGAGCACCAATATCGTTATCCAAATCATTAATTCTAATGGATCTCGAAGTTTTGTGCTTTTGTACAGGCGGACGTTTTCTAAATTGTTCATTACTGCCATTACTAAGCAAAGTAGCTGCTGAGCGGTCATTAGTTTGCAAATACTCGTTCTTAATAGTAGAATCACCAGATTGGTTTGCGGTACCTGGAACAGGTGTGCCGTTCGCAGTTCCACCATTTTCACCAGCACCAGCACCAGCACCAGAGCCACCAGCTTCTTCCTCTTCGTATTCTTCTTCCTCTTGGAAACTGTCGTTATCGGTCTCTTCGGAGTTCCCACTCAGAGCTTCCTTAAGGGCTTCAATTTCATAATCTTGAGCTAAGGAGAACGCTTTGGACAACTTATGAAATTCTTTGTATTCATTCCAAGTAGCCACAGTATCATCAGGTTGACAATGGAAAATAAGTCTAAAGATCTTGCTGTTTCTATAGGCGTTTTCAAACCAGATATCCTCGTAAAATTCTTCATCTAAGGGATCAGAAAAACTATATGGGTCAACAAAACGAGATTTGCCTATTTTAAGCTGAGTAGTAAACAATTCTTCGATTTGCTCATCATTCAAAGATGTAATTGGAATATCTTTATTTGTTTCCGCAGGCGATGGTTGCCCGGCAGCAGTCGTTGCAGCGCTAGCACTTTCACTGGAGCTAATCTGCTTATTTCCAATGGAGTAACCATCAGCTTCAGTTTGGCCATCAGCAGCAGCACTGCCACTGTTTCCCTTGCCACCATTCATGATTACAGCATTTTTTGGGTCAACACGCATGTCATCAAGATAGAGCGGTTTACCATTGGCAGTAGTAGTAGTAGGAGCCTGTTGACCTTTGTCCAGCTTAACACGGTCATTCCCTAGCCAATCGTTAGCCATTGATTGATATGTTGGTGGTTTTCCGTTCTGCTCTTGCTGCAGCAGCTTCTTTTCTTGTGCTTCACTTGCGGTAGTGGAAGGAATACCATTCACATTATTAGCAGCAGAGACGGGATTAGCTTTTGCAGTCAAACCAAACTTGGCTCTTCTGGCATTCTCTTCCTTCAAATCTTTATTATATTTAGCAATTACTCTTTGAATGTAAGCAATTCTCTTCAACATTTCCCATCTTTCTTCATCTCTTTGAGCTAAAATTTCTTCTTCTTCATGGCTTAATTCCTTATCAGCGCGCCCTTGGATAATTTCGTCATCATCACTATCCAAGAATTGCTTGAGTCTATCCATATTTGGAACAAAAATAGAATTGAACTTTTTATTGTTAGAAGCATTAATGGACCATTTCTTCAAGGTTTGTCTAGCATTCAATTTCCATTTGCCAAACGCCTCAGAGTCAAAATTATCTGTTCCTTTACCAGCAACATCGGCTTTATGGGTCTCATTATTTTTAATTCTTGGATCAGAAGAAAATTGCTTTTTATCTCTAAGCCCTACATTTTCAACCCAAGCTCTGTGGTTAAATGATTGATAAAGAGTGGCATCACCACTGCTTTTATAAGGATTGCCATCAACACCATCGCCAACATTGTTTTTGGACTGGTTTTTGGATTTTTGAAATTTTTTCCATTTGTCAGTGCCGCCAGGCAAATTCAACACTTCTCTAGAAGCAATTTCAATCATTGCTGATCTAATAACGTTTTTATCTTTTTTGAAATTAGTGGTAATTTGGCCCTTAGCTTGCTCAAAATTATTTTTCACTTGCTTTTCAATAGTATCGAATTTTCTTTCAACAAGTTCCAATTGGTCAACATGAACACCTAAATGTTCTCTCATCAATCTCATTCTCAAAGTATGAGCAAACTTCCCTGCCAAGTATGGTTTACCATTCATGGTGGTTCTAACAGTTTCGGTATCTCTAATGCAAGCAGCAATTTCTGAATCTCTGCTACCTCTCATCGATCTTTCGTTAATATTAGCAGACCCAATAATGGCCACTCTATCATCAACCACCATAGTTTTAGCATGAATATACAACTGCTCGGAAACCAATTTACCATGCTCACCAATTCTGCCCCATTTTCTTAATGAAAAAAATTGAATATGGTTATCTGGTTCAATACCCACTTTTCTTAACTTAGCAAAGATAGAAGTAGAGCCTCTTGAAATAGACATGTATTGACATTGCATAATGACTCTAACCGAAGAACCTTCAGGCTCATCTACCTGTGCTTCAAAACCTGGCATTAATGGAATAACAATGACAGCTCTCCATGGTTTGTTTTCTTTATGTGCTCTAATGATTCTATCAACCAATGCGTCACCAATACGATTTTTGATAACCACATTATCCCAAGCGCAAGCCGTAACAAAAAATTGATTTTCAATATAAACAAAATGCTCAGAAGTTTCAATTAATTTTAGGTATGCATTTTGAATAGAGTGTTCAGTTTCTTTCAAACCCAATGACCAGAAACCAGAAGATCTTAGCAATTGAATTTCACAAGATCCTTTGAATCCCATTTCTTCAATTTCTTTGTTTGACAAGTTAGTAGGCGGAGTTAATAATGGCGTAGGTCTTGAAGGCCTCTTTTGTCTAATCAAATAATTCCATCTTTGCACAAAATGTCTAGATAAATCTCTTGCAATTTGCCCAAAATTTACCATATGAACATCGTGCCACGGCATTCTTGGCACAGATTGCCTATCATACATGGATTCATATGGCTTGTCCAACTCAAAGAAATCTTTGACTCTTGGGTTAGAGTAATCTTTACCAGGGAAAACTTGGTATTTGGTGTTTTTAGGAGATTTTTTGTTTGGATCGGCAAAAGCAGTTGGAGCATCATCAACAATGACATGCTCTGGGGTATCATATCTACCGTAACATAAATCAATACCACCAAGGAAGGCAATTGTATGATCAATGATAAGTAACTTCTCATGATGGGCCCAGAAAAAAGTATTTTGCAAAAATTGGTTCGGTGATCTCAATACTCTAATGTTTTCGTGTAAATCCATCAATGAATGTTTTGTCCAACTTGAATCAATCACCACAAACTCACCAATATTTCTATAAACAATGATGAAAATTTTGACACCTTGTTCCGCTTTTCTTTTCAATAAACGATCGATTCTCCATTCTTGATTACCGTTTGCTGGCCTTCTCAAGTACAATTCTGGAGATAGCCACCAATCATGAATGAAAATCACATCCTTTGCCATTTCTATAGCTGAAGATGCGGCCCACCAGTAATCACGAGCATCAACAAACCACTGGGCAAAACAATTATATCTAATTGGGGCAAAAGAATCAAACCTTTTCTTTTGAGCCCATTCTGTTTTGTTTTGCATAATTTTGATAGACTTGATCCATAATTTCCACTCTGGAGCTGATTTAGCAACCATTTTCATTTTTCTTTCTCTATTTTCAACAGTGATGTTCAAATGTGGGGTTGCGGTTTTGCGAACTTGCTTACTGGTACCTTGTGCTGTGGTTTGTTTCACAGCTCCCTCTGTTTCGGCCTCTTCTTCTTCTTCTTCATCTTCCAAATCTGATTCGTCAGAAGCTAAATCTTTTCCTTCAAGTGGATCATCCTTATCCCCACTGTATCTCAATTTAAAACTCTCATCGACCAAAAACACATCCAAGATAGTAGTTGAGTTAATATCAGCAACGTAGATAATATATGATTCTCTGATACAAAACCATTTCAAAGTGTGTCTTTTGATCATCGCACCCCAATCTCTTGCACGAAGATGGCCAACTCTCCATCCTTGCTTTTTAGCTGACGTGGCAATAAGCAAGTAACCTTGTTTGCCTCTATAGCCATGCTCGTTGGAAAGCAATATACCCACTGGTGACAATTCCAAAAATTGGAACAATCTGTTTGATTGAGGTCTCAAAGATAACTCAATAAACAATTTTTTAAAATATTTCTCCAATTTGGCTGGATAATCGCTAGCATCTTGCTTGTATCTGAGTTTGTTCTTTCTATCCCTAAGAGAAAAATTTGAGATTCTGCTAACTATTTGATGAAGTTGACTACCACCAGATTCACGAGAAGAAATACTTGAAGCTCCGTGTAAATCGTTGTTGCTTTGATTGTTGAGGTACATTTCAATTGAGCTTTCATCTGTTGATTGATTAGGGCTGCTGATATTACCATTATTGGTAATATGTGATAGCGCGTTAGGGCTATTAACGTTTGGAGGAGGACTAAGATCATTTCCGAGGTTTTCATTTCTAAGGTTTTCATTTCTGTCAGAATCCTCATTTAATTCATCACTCGACAATGATGATTCACTGTCTGAACCCAAATCAGGAATATGGTAATGAGGGCCTTTCAATTTTGGAAAGGGTGGCAATTCCAACTTGCCTGCGGCTTTCTTCAAACTTAATCCGCCAGTAGCAAAACTGTTAGATAGTAACTTGACTCTTACAGCAAAATTAACAATTTCCTTGTAAGACTTGACAAGACTCCACTTGGCACGATTTTCCCCAACCCCATATTCCATGTCAAATCTGTATTTTCTGCGCTTTACTGGCGGAGTTTTAGCATTTCCGCTAAATGCTGGATAATTTTCTGCTAGAATATTGGAGTTGCCAATAGCATTTCCATTGGTGCTTTGGCCATTTTCATTGCTGTTATTAACATTTTGATTTGACCCTAATACAGTGTCAATGTTAGCTTGATGCAGTTGTGATTGCGATTGCAAGCTTTGATTCTGATAGTGGTTTGGATGTTGGTAATTATGGCGATTATTATGGTGATGAAGATGATGATTATGGCGCGAATCAGTATAATTTTGATCTGTAATATCGTGTATTCGAATGCCAATCAAGTGAGCCAACAATGGAGCACGGCGAGTCTCTTCTTCATCAAGCAAAAACAAACTTGAGACCAAGTTAGAAGCGGTATATCCAAGAAACAATGAGTCAATTAAAAAGTTTGCTCTTGCTCTGGCTAGTCTATCGCTTTCCGACAATTTTTCCCGTTTAGTAAGAGCTTTAGGATTTTTTTTCAAATTTCTATTATTTTGCGCCGGGTGTTGATTTTTCTTGTTGAAGGGGAAGAAATTAGTTTTCCAGTCATTGTAGTTCGGTTCAGAATGATTGAAAACAGAAAGTCTTTTTAGCCAGTTGTTCTCACTGTCGTTATTAGGAGTATGTTGACCATTATGTATTGGGGGTGTGCCGCTATTGTTATTTTGATTGTAGGCGGCGTTACCAAAATAACCGTTTGAATTGTTTTGATCCCCAGCACCACCCCTTGGCGAATCACCACCGAAGAAGCTTTTGAATGTAGGAGTGGTTGGAGTTTTTAACTTGTATCTTTTGGAAGATACTGGCGAAGTCACAAGTTTATTGTTGCTATCGTTTAGATCATTGTTTGTATCGTTGGCGCTAAGATGTTGTTTGCTGGTACCAGCATCATCTCTTCTTTTTGACCTTTTTCCCAATTGGCTATCTTTCGTAGGTTCTTGCTGTTCTTGCTGTTCTTGCTGTTCTTGCTGTTGCTGTTGCTGTTGCTGTTGCTGTTGTTCTTGTTGCACTCTATCAACATTTGGCGCATTGTTTTGTTGTTCAGAAAGTGGAGCTGCTGGGCTACTATTTTCATTTTCTGTATCATTCCAATTGTTGATAAATTCAGGCAATGAGAACTTGTTTGGCACTTCTTCAGGCTGGTCTTGGAATTGACCTGGGTTCAGCGCTTGTTGTTCTTGCTGTTTTTCTTGTTGCTGCAGTTTTTGTTGATTCTGAGAAGAGTCCATGTTTTCGTCATTGGTTGTTGAATCGTTTGCGTGACCATTGGTGTTGCTGTTTTTATCATTAGCGCTAAAGAATGGTAACACCACAGAGGACATAATGAAGCGCTGAGCAGTCCAAGCAGTCTGATACAGAAGAAGGCTCAGTGATTCAGGACAAGACTCTCAAAAAAAATAAAACAGCAGTGATGCAAAATTACTCACGCAAAGAGGGAAAATCTCAAGCTACTGATTTGGAGTATCAATTGAAGCAGGATAGTTTTTAGGAAAGCGACCAAGAGAAAAGTTAGCGCCGCACAGCAAGTATAAAGTCGTGTGAAATTAGTGGGTCCCCCATAACATACAAAGGAAAAACAAAAGAGAGTGAGAGCAGAGCAGAGCAGAGCAGTGCAGCGGTTACGTTGGGCCATTCGTTTTATCGTGCGTTTAGTATATTTGCGGTGGATGTATCGTTCACATGAGAGATCACGGGTCTATTTCATCGAGATGTCTCACATACAAATAATCGCAGCAACAACAGCCGCTACAATAAAACCAGAAGATAGCGGAGGGCTCAGTCTATAGTATCTACAATGGCACTGCTTACTAACACTCTCTATTATCACGAAGGGCAGATCAATTCGGGGCGTTGTAAAGGTTAATATGAAAGACATAGGCGGTATAGCAAACATACACACGGCAAATGTGGATCATATTGTTTTATTAATAGCTATAACTACTCTGCTATAGCAGTGTGGATTTTTAAAAATACAACATACGTAAGTTCCCCGCGAGACTAAAGCTGATACAAACTTGGACAGCCCTTTTCAGCATGGCTATGTACTTCATTTTATATCAAAAGTTATACGGGTTGTGGTTATGTTTAGTATCACGGCTGTGTGTGTGTGTGTCTAGACAGCTGCGAAGGCTTGACAGGAGGTACGCATGAGCGCCCCGCTGCTTCCACTGGAGCTAAGCCTGGCCAGCGTGGCAGGGGGCGCTCATGCTGTGCACGGCGGACGTCCAAGAAGGTAATATTCACCATGCTAAATATAAAGCGGTATTTTGACTCAGTAAATGAAAGGAAATATAAATAGCACCAGCAGTGGTCTATAGTGTACGATGCGCCACTAAATATTGACATGATATTCTCCAAGGAGAACGGATCCCGCAACGGAACGTTGGCTGGCCATGGCTATCTCCAAGATGGCTAAGACAGGCCGATGCTGCAACCGCAACCGCAACCGCCGGCCACTGATCGCCATCGCAACAGGATTTGGAGAGAAAAAGGGATTTGAATTTGTGAACATTTGAGATCACTGCAATAACCCAAATTATTAATTAAGGAGGATCATCGTCGCTTAAAACGTGGAAAGCACAAACACTAGCCCACGCCCACAGTACCCACTTTATCCACAATTCCAAGCCCATGTTCTGCTGTAACAATTGTTTGAGGTAGAAAGCAAGGGCGTGCTTTCCGCCAAACTTTAACTGAAGCAAAAATTTCAGCAGTTTGAACGTACTTGCAAGCATCCTATATGGGCAGCCGTTTTCATATACAAAATCTACCATCTATAAAAAAATTTCAACATAGGGTACCAAGAAATAAGCATACAGCATGCAAAAACACAAAGAACTGCGCGGTGCACACTTGGAATTGCTGGCGCAGGCTGCTGCCGCTGCTGCCACCACTGCATGCAGTCCAAAGGAAGCCGCTTTTCCCATTCATCGCTTTTGTCTACAAACTGTTGTCTATAGGATACATGCCGACAGTAATATTGGAAAAAAGAAAAAATTGTTGACATAAATAACCTGGGAAGATCAAAACTTGATTTCGCTAAGTATAATCGAAGGGCCCTGGTAAACTTTCTATGTATTTTAAGTCTACTTGCATACTCCGTGTAAGCGCTATAGTTAGCAGCAGCAAGTTGTAAGCGCAAGGGAGACAGACAGCTTGGTAATGCAGCTACCGGTGCTAAAATCCAACCCACATGCTATTACAATTTAACTTGTCTATTTGTGTTTGTTTATATGTTGTGCTCTGTCTGGTTGTTTGGTGGTGATTGTGTCCTAGCAGCTAATGGCCACTCCTGCTCCCCCTTTGCAATGTTGGATGGCTAATAACGTTTTGTTTAGTGTTTGTGTCGGGCCTCCTCCCTTCCTTTTTCCAATCGGATCGTTAACCAAATAGTCTTTTTGCTTGTGTAATTTGTAATTCAGAGTACTGCCATACAATATATCTAACTTGCTGCCTCTCTATTGTACTGATTGTCTGCTATTGTGCGGCAGCGCCCTCACCGCGCAGTGTGCCGGAAAGTATCTTCACTATAATAGAACGGTTTCCAAAACGGCAGTGGTGTCTCTGAAAATGGCACCTTTCTCCAAGGCAGCCAGCAATTGAACAATGGCCTTGTGCAAAATATGTGCTGTTTAATCTGTAAACTTTTTGACGAATTCAGAGTAAACTTGACCAACAAGATAGCAAAGGGTGCCGCGGTGCTATAATATGCTCATGCAGGCATCCTTCTGCCCCTGGCGAACGTCAGCGTATCAAAATTTTTTTCTCAATGAAATGAAAAAATTGTCAAACTTCGAATAGAAGAAAATAGTCGCTGCATGTCTCACCCGCCAGCATCATTGGGCGCCACTGTGCACCGGTGCACTGTCGATGACATAGATTCGCAGGGTGAAATTCTGGCGATTTGCTTTCATGCATGAACTCTCGCTGTTTATTTATATACACTGCTCGCTCCTGTAAATGCTCTCGATTTTGGGCTTGTCCTGAAGCTGCTTTTCTTGTTTTTTCTGTATTTTGTTTTGTTGTGTCTTGCTCTCCCTTGGGTTTATGGTTCCAACTAGTGACTTCTCCTGCTAAATCACTGCCAACTTAATCCATACATCCCACATTCATTTTCATTTTCCAAGCACCACTCACCGGTCTAATCTTTCTTGGTCTCCCAAACTGACTGACTGCAATCACTCGCTCGTCATATAAACACAAAAAAGCAACTGTGGAAAAGAAAAAACATAGTTTCCTTTTTTTTTGCTTTTTACTTTTAGTACTAAGAAAGCAAGTTTCTAAACCATTGCTCCATCTCCTTTGGAAAAGCTATAAGTAGCATATCGAGAACTAGAAAAAGAAGAAAAAAAATTTTTTTTTCCTCTTTTCCTTCCCACATTAATCAAGCAGTCCACATAAAACAAAACGCTGATCCTCATCTTAAAAAAGTATTCAAAATGGCTATTCCTCCACCTCTTGATCCGGTGCTCCTCAGAGAACACGCTTACTACGACACAAAACTTCTCAAGTTGGTTTTTTCCAACGATCATGTTCCTGGTTTTTTACCGCTTCACGTCAGAGGACTCGGCTCATTTAACTACCAATTCACTGAAAGTTTCCCATTTGCATTCAGTTACAGAGGTATTGATATCAACAATAAAGATCCAAACGTTGATACTTTGGCTAATGGTCATGGCGGTAATAGCGATAGCAACATCAACGGTGACGAATTGGGGCTTGGTATGATTATTAGCTTTTTGTTTGTACTTATAATTGCAGGTGGGCTTACTTATGTATTGGGATCAACCATCTCTACTTTTATTATTCGTGGTCAAGACAAATTAAAGAGACGCAACTCTAATGCAGCATCAAGTTTCTCATATTATTCAAACAATGAGAAAGAATTGAAGTTGGAAAAAGATCAATTATACCATGATTATCCAAATAGTAATAGAAGCAGAAGCAGAAGCAGCAGTAATGATGCTGCACCATCTTTTGAAGCAGCAGATTTTCTAGAAAATGGGTTTATTGCTTCAGAACAAGAACAGCAATTCTATGCCCCAAACAATTTCAACGCTCGATCACCAGTTCCTTCATTAATCAATACCCCAATAGTTTCTCATCAAAGAACAGAATCCTTAGATACAATTGTGCAAACTCCAGCGTCTAGTGCTGATTTTGTATTTGAGAGAATTCAAAATGGGGGGAACAATGCTATCAAAGGTTTGGGCATTAACCAAGGACATCATCTTCCTCCTCCTCATCATCATCATCAACAACAACAACAGCAACAGCAGCCACTTTACACATTGCCATAAATTATGACGAAATGCGTGCACTGAGCATTTCCTTATCAACTACACTCATCATCTTCTGTCTATAATATACTCTCTCATAATTTCTTTTAATACCTACCTCACTTTGATGTCTAACCATTTTTAATTTTTCATTCTCCACAAAAAAAATTTATTTTTTAATTTTTTTTTTTCAGATCACTACTTATTTTAACGACTTTTTCATCATAAATATCACCATACTCGTCATTTTCGTTACCAGCATACCAAGATTTTATCTAAACTTTTCATACCAACAAAACAGGACTCATTAACTAAAACTCAAGAAAACCAAAAGAAAAAATAGAGTAATGTTTTTTAGAAGAAAAAACTATACAAGGATTGACAATTTACAGTCTATTAACGATCTTCTTGTTCATCATGTTTCTCTTACTTATTTATTCATCTACTTGTTCATCTTTCTTTATTGCTTGCTCATTTATTTACTTTTACCTTTCTGCATACCCTATTCATAATCATCATTTTATTTCATCTTCTTCGTTTTTACTTTTTACAGCTTTCTCATCCTATTTGTTCATAATATGAGTATCTGATATTCTTGACTACAATTTTCTGTCTTATTTTGGTTATCTACCTATTAATCAAATTCAAATGTTTTGAAAGTGCATCATTATACGACCCAATACATTATTGCTATAAGCTACATCACACTGGCCATATTTTCTTGATGGGCCATGTGTACAATTGTGCGTAGAAGCTCTTATTCTTGAGGTTTGTGAATTTCACTCTTCACCATAAGACATCTTTTAATGCATCTGAGCTTTCACCAACGTCAACATTTTTTAGAGCTCAGCATATATGTGTGTCGTACCATTCTTTCGGAAAATCCAACCCTTTCTCAAATCGGACTGACAGTTGTAATTTTGATTTGATCGACGTGTTTGTATCCATCGGATGTGAAGGTGACAGGCCGGTCACAGACC
>JXWR01006722.1_pt1 | contig 14853 bp, 10 predicted proteins | sample 315541 | NCBI WGS metagenome assembly JXWR01 (sample SAMN03273951, study PRJNA271842) | soil metagenome | isolation source: rice field ambient CO2 | place: India: CRRI Experimental farm Cuttack,Odisha-753006 | collected 2013-12-17
TATTCTCTCTTATCACTTGCACAAAGTATAGGGTTTTTTATCTTTAGGCTATTGACTTTTCACATGCTCAGAACGGTCTGAAAAATTAGGGACTTTTTTCTTCTATTGGCTGATCTTATCATGAAAACTTTCTCCATTTATGTTTTATTTCCTCTAATTGGGTGGGGTATAAACGAATTCGCGCCCTTCATATACCCATATGGCTGGGTATTAATTTTCAGTGATATACTTCTTGTCTGTTTTGGTGAGAGGTTGAAACAATTTTTAACAGGCATCCCTTGGAAAAACCTTCGAGTTCAAAACTTTGCAATTTTTCTTAAGCGGATTTGTTGAAGCGATTTTCAGCAGGTACCTCTTCTCTTAGAAATATCTTAGAAATAGGGTACTTGAATATTCTCAAGGGATTCTGATTGGTGCATTTTGAACAAACTGTAGTGGAGTTTTATCACCAATTTTCTTGTAAAAGGCGGGCAGTAGAATTTATACTGCTCCTGGTTCAGGGTTTTCCGTTTCCGAAAACTAGCAAAAAAGGAGGGTTCTGGAACCCTTAAGGTTCGATGGTATATGGATATGGAAAATCCAACATGCCCCATCCTAATAGGAAAAGGAAGGGAACAGATACCCAATATGATTATTGGGAAGAACTTTTGGTAATGGTCTCGGGCCTATATGCTCTTTTTTGTGTGTTCTTAGTTCTATTCATCTTCTTTGATTCTTTTAAACAAGAATCTAATAAACTAGAATTGAGTGGAAAAGAAGAGAAGAAAAAGTTAAACGGAGAGAATCGACTAAGCAGAGACATTCAGAATCTTCTTTACATCAAGTAAATCCTTCGGCTCCTATGTGCCTTTTTCTTTAAGTTATTTATTGTTTCTCTCAAGCCATAGGGAAAGTCTATGATAAATAAAAAAAAACATCTCACTCTTTCTCTATGGCCCAGATTTCATGATAAGTGGGGGAAGATGTTTTCTTCCCCAAATTCTTTGTTCAATTCTGAACAAAAAAGAAAGTAAAGGAAAGGCCCGCGATCGAAGTACCAACCGCTAACTGTGAGGAACCTTCTCTGTTTCATTAACTAAGAGGGAATTAGCATCTTTCTCGAATGGCTACCCTTGACAAAGGGTAGCGTTGGTATCAGAATTTACATGTAGCGGGTATAGTTTAGTGGTAAAAGTGTGATTCGTTCTATTAATAACTGAATTTGAAATGATATACTTAAGGCGTCCTTAAGGTTTTTTATATTCCGATGAAAACTTTAGTTCTTAGAAAGGATTTACTCCTTTTTCTCTCAATAGCATATTGAGGAAGAATATGCATTTTCGCGATTTGTACCCAAAGACTAATTGAAATTGCATCCAAAAAACAAATAGGATTTGGATTATGAGTACAGAGTCGCGAAGCATAATTTTGCATTGGATTAAGGATTCCAATTTTTAAAATATGAGTAAAGGATCTATGGATGAAGATACAAAAAAATTTATTTCCAATCGTAACTAAATCTTCTTTTGTTAAAAAAGGAAATGGAAGCCAAATAGCTAAAAAACGGTAGTTTTGGTTTACTAGAACCATCAGCATATTGTTTCAGCTCGGTGGAAACCCAATTCTTTTCCTCAGGATCTCTTAAATGAAATTAGGGAACGAAGTAATTAGATTAGATAGATTTAGGCAAATTTCTATCTCCTACTCTTTAGGGATCATCTAGAAAGCAGAGAGCCTTGGTTCCATTCAGACAAAAAAGCTGACTTAGATGTTAAGTGGTGAGAATACCCATAAAGGAGCCGAATGAAATCAAAATTTCATGTTCGGTTTTGAATTAGAGACGTTAATAATAATCAACCAACGTCGACTATAACCCCTAGCCTTCCAAGCTAACGATGCGGGTTCGATTCCCGCTACCCGCTCCATTCTGTATAAAATAACTATTCTATTTGTCTAGACATGGTAGAGGCCTGTATTCAACCTTTTTCGTCCACCGGTTTCCAGCGCTCCAGAGCGGAGTAGAGCAGTTTGGTAGCTCACGAGGCTCATAACCTTGAGGTCACGGGTTCGATTCCCGTCTCCGCACTTAGCAGTCTGTATAAAAGGACTATTCTATTTGTCTAGATATGGTAGAGGGCTGGGTGGTTGGGCGGTATCCAACCCTTTTTATTCATTAGTTCCCGACCCTATAAGGCCAAATTGAGCAGGTTGCGAAGTAACTTGCTACCACAAGAGGAACTCTCAAGGCCCCCTACCTTGCAGAAAAGAAAAAATAAATGAAAGAAAGGCACAGTCTATCTCCCTTCCCTTTAAAAGCTGTTTGCTGGTTGTTTGTTTCGGTGAATCCCCGGTTTAGGGAACCCTGTTGCCGAGTTCGATTCCCGCCGCTGTAGTGCTCTTTTTTTGAGTGGGGTGCAAAGGGGGCTAAGATAGTAAAGGGGTACGGTACTAGACTAACACCTATTACTTTAATAAAAGTAGACTAAATTTTTTATCATAGTACCTTACTAAATTAAGCTGGCGAGCGGCGGGAATCGAACCCGTATCTTCTCCTTGGCAAGGAGATGTTTTACCATTGAACTACGCTCGCTACGTCCTATATTTTATAGGGTATATCCGCCTGGGTCGACCGTCTATGTCTGGGTCGACCGTTTCATTTTCTATTTGAGTTTTCTTTTTATTAATTTAATTGTCTGTCAATCAATTCGGGGCGCAAATTGCATTTTAATGCGTCTCACAATCCGAATAAACGGCCCTTTTTTATTTTGTATCGGGCTACTAAATACTAAACACATTTAAGAAATGAGAGAATTTAGAATAGCTACCAGAAAGACCAGTCCAATCCATAATGATGTACCGGAAAATACAACGTTTTTATTGTTTGACCAACCATCAGGAGAAGCAAATACAAGGGGTACACTAATGACTAAGACTGAGGAAGTCACAATTAATGCAAAAACAGCTAATTGGAAAGCAATAGTCATATTTCTAATCCTCCAAGTTACCATCAAATAAAGTTGACTACATATTATATTTGATCCCTCACTTAATCAAAATTGTAATAAAATACAAGAAGTAGGAGGGGTTTAATCATGAATCCATTGATTCTTCTCTTTAAAACTTATTACTCACCACTTTTTTTATTTGGATATGGGGTTGAGGGGGTTTTATGCTTTATTTCACAAGCGGATATAGCGGATCCTGTATACATGGATACAGTATACAGAAATATATCGAAAAGGGATTTGTATTTGAGATGTTTCTAGAGGTTAGTGAGTCATTTCGTATGGCTATGTTCTATTTGTAGGAATAAAATAAGGATTAGGCTGTGGAGAGATGGCTGAGTGGTTGATAGCTCCGGTCTTGAAAACCGGTATAGTTCTAGGAACTATCGAGGGTTCGAATCCCTCTCTCTCCTTTTGCTTTCCTCTCTCTTTTCTTTTGCGTATTGAATACGTTTGTTTCTTTATTTGTTTTTTTTGTTCTGTCCCCTTATCTTTCTTTCATAGAAAGGAATGAATGGCTCGGCTAGATAGAATAACCGAGCCAGAACAGAAAAAAACAGTAGAACAGGTATAAATAAGAAAATCTTAGTTAAGAGGGGTCATGTAAAGAACAGGCTCCAAATCACGATCGATTCCCTTTTCAAATCCTGCTGCAGCAGCCCGGGCTCTTCCTGCATGCCACAAATGGCCCACAAAAAAGAAGAATCCTAGAACAAAATGGGAAGTCGCTAACCAACTTCTAGGAGAAACATAATTAACTGCATTGATCTCGGTAGCTACGCCACCCACAGAATTTAAAGAGCCTAAAGGAGCATGGGTCATATATTCTGCCGAACGTCGTTCTTGCCAAGGTTGTATGTCTTTTTTCAACCTACTCAAGTCCAAACCGTTGGGGCCCCTTAGAGGTTCTAACCATGGAGCACGAAGGTCCCAAAAACGCATAGTTTCCCCTCCAAAAATAACCTCTCCCGTTGGGGAACGCATTAGATATTTACCTAAACCTGTGGGTCCTTGGGCAGATCCCACATTAGCTCCAAGACGCTGATCTCTAACTAGAAAAGTAAATGCTTGAGCTTGAGAAGCTTCTGGCCCAGTAGGTCCATAAAACTCACTCGGATAAGCTGTATTATTGAACCAGACAAAACAACAAGCGATAAAACCAAAGACAGATAAAGCGCCTAAACTATAAGACAAGTAAGCTTCTCCAGACCATACAAATGCACGGCGAGCCCATGCGAAGGGTTTGGTTAAGATATGCCAAATTCCGCCAAATACACAAATGAAACCCAACCATACATGTCCCCCAATTATATCTTCTAAATCATCCACACTAACAATCCAACCCTCTCCCCCAAAAGGGGATTTTAGTAAATAACCAAATATAACACCGGGGCTAAGGGTCAAATTGGTAATTTTTCTTACATCTCCTCCCCCAGGAGCCCAGGTATCATATATACCGCCAAAATAAAGAGCTTTGAGTACTAGAAGAAAAGCACCTATACCTAACAAAATTAGGTGAATACCCAAAATTGTAGTCATTTTATTTCTATCTTTCCACACATAACCAAAGAATGGAAAAGATTCTTCAAGAGTCTCCGGTCCCAGAAGCGCGTGATAAATGCCACCGAAGCCTAAGACTGCGGAGGAAATTAGATGAAGTACTCCAGATACAAAGTACGGAAAAGTATCTAGAACTTCTCCCCCGGGCCCTACTCCCCAACCTAGAGTAGCTAAGTGCGGAAGTAAAATCAACCCTTGTTCATACATGGGTTTTTCTGGTACGAAATGGGCCACTTCAAATAGGTTCATTGCTCCGGCCCAGAATACGATTAATCCTGCATGGGCTACGTGAGCTCCAAGTAGTTTACCCGACAAATTGATAAGTCTGGCATTCCCGGCCCACCAAGCAAAACCGGTGGTTTCTTGGTCACGACCAGCTAAAACAAAAGTTCCATTAAAGAGCGTTTCCACGTGGTAGAACCTCCTCAGGGAATATAAGATTTTCATGAGGCTGATCCTGAGCTGCCATCCACGCACGAATACCCTCGTTTAAAAGAATATTTTTGGTGTAGAAAGTCTCAAATTCAGGATCTTCCGCTGCACGGATTTCCTGGGAAACGAAGTCATAGGCACGTAGGTTCAGAGCCAGGCCGACTACGCCAATAGCACTCATCCATAAACCGGTGACCGGTACAAATAGCATAAAGAAATGTAACCAACGTTTATTGGAAAAAGCAACACCAAAGATTTGGGACCAAAAGCGATTAGCGGTGACCATTGAATAAGTTTCTTCAGCTTGAGTTGGGTTAAAAGCGCGGAAGGTATTTGCACCATCACCGTCCTCAAATAGAGTGTTTTCCACGGTTGCCCCATGAATAGCGCATAGCAGAGCCGCGCCTAATACTCCGGCAACTCCCATCATATGAAATGGGTTCAACGTCCAATTATGAAATCCTTGGAAGAAGAGGATGAATCGAAATATCGCTGCTACGCCAAAACTCGGCGCAAAGAACCAACCGGATTGCCCCAGTGGATAAATCAGGAATACGGAAACAAAAACAGCGATTGGGCCAGAGAATGAAATTGCATTATAAGGCCGCAATTGAACAGACCGAGCAAGTTCAAATTGACGTAACATGAAACCTATTAGTGCAAAAGCCCCATGGAGAGCAACAAAAGTCCACAGACCACCTAATTGACACCAACGAGTAAAATCCCCTTGTGCTTCCGGGCCCCATAGTAGCAACAAAGAGTGTGCTAAACTATTGGCAGGGGTGGAAACTGCTGCGGTTAAGAAATTGCAACCTTCCAAATAGGAACTCGCCAATCCATGGGTATACCAAGAAGTTACAAAAGTTGTCCCTGTAAACCAACCTCCTAAAGCGAAATAAGCACAAGGAAAAAGCAATAGGCCAGACCATCCTACAAAAACAAAACGGTCCCTTCGTAACCAGTCGTCCATAATATCAAATAAATCATTTTCTTCTTTAGTAACTCTACCAAGGGCTATAGTCATAGTGATCCTCCTATTCAATTACTTCAACCATTTCCGAGCACCTTATATCACTTCCAAGGCATACGATAGATTATCTGTGGACGATTTTTTCTCGTTCAATGCCTTTTTTCAATGGTCTCGAAGATAGAAATTTTGCATTTTTATCTATGGGGTCACAGCCGAGGTCGTGGTAAATCCATGAATTTGATTCAATTAGTTTTTCTTATACTATAGAAATAAACATTGGAATTCAGGATTATTCCATGATTCCTATTTCCAAGAAAGCCTATTTTTTAAGGGAAAAATGAAAAAAAGTAAAGATATTGAAAAGAAAAATTGACTTTCGAAATCCATTTTTATGTGTAGCGGAAAGGGGTTGCGATTTCTTCTTATTCCTATAGAACATCTAGTAACAAGAATATGAAATAGTAAATAGCGAGAAATTCTTGCCTTGCGTGGTCTAAGTCTAAGGAAATACAAAAAAATCCACTTATACAATTTCATCTACATCGAATTTATATATCAGAATAGCGGATAGAGGCCTCATTCAAGGAGTCAGGTCCACTTACTTTATCTTTCTTTCCAATTTTATGGGGTGGGTTGGTTTGATAAGACCCCTTTTTGCTTTGTTGATAAATAATAAAAAAAAGAGTTTTTTTCTATAACCTGCTTGTTTTATTATAACAAGTCCTATATGGAAATGCCTGCTGAAGAGAAAATCTATCCGATTGTCTTTTAGCCAATATCCAATTTTAGAATTAGAAAGAAAAAAGAAGAATTTTCTTCTTTTTTTTATTAACATTAAGAAAAAAGAATATAACTAAAATGGAATTGGCAATATAATTTTTTTGAACTTTTGAAAGAAAAAGGAAGGATTTTTTGCAATCGTTATTTCTTGCCTCTGTCATATCACGGAAACCTTTCGATTTGGAACGGGGAGAGATGGCTGAGTGGACTAAAGCGGCGGATTGCTAATCCGTTGTACAATTTTTTTGTACCGAGGGTTCGAATCCCTCTCTTTCCGCCCCCTCGGATCGTTTGGGACTTTCGAATTGGAAGGAATTCTGACCCCCGGATTTTCTCGTAGATAAATGTATGAAACAAATCCAATTTGTAAGAAAAAATTTTGGATTTTTACTCGTCACGCCCAGGATTACGTCCTGGATCATTAGATAAGAATCCAAAGATAAAGAGGGAAACAAAGAATATCACTACTGTATAAACAAAAAGTTTGAGAGTAAGCATTACATAATCTCCAAGATTTTTTTTTAAGGAATAGATTACCCGTTTTTCCTTACCACACAAATCCACTAGGATGGGTTTTGTTTATTTTGACACCTAAAAATGCAAAAATCAATTTTTGAAAAAAATTGCAAGAATTGATTTATAATAAGCACTCTTATCAATAAATTAGGTTAGGTATTGTGCGGTTACCTAAAGATACCTGCTCAACGTAGATGCAGGGAGTAGAAAGGCTGATCCAAATTTATTGCTGCAGCTATACATTCAATGTAGAAGAATTTGAATTTTAGAATCGAAGGTTCATAATATAAGACTTCTCGGCTCTTATCCATTTTTCGAATTTTTTTAGAATGAATACATGATTCAATTTGGCAGACAGAGTAGTAAAGATTTCATCGAAAACTTACAGCAGCTTGCCAAACAAAGGCTAATAGAAAAAAGAGTACAGGTATGACAGGCATAAAATCCACGATTGGGTTGAAAATGGCATAAGCTTCGGGCAATTTGGCGAAGAAAAAACTAGTCGGATAAATAACAGAATTAAAACAAATACAGGTTAAACTAAGTATATTAGGCATAACAAGCGTTTCGTTCTTGTAGAGTAGATAATTGGATTTTGATTGAGTTATTTTTCTAAGGGAAAAAGGAAAAGGAGGATTCAAAATCCTTTTTTCTTCGGACTTTCCCAAACACAAAATACCTCCTTGTATTCGCACTCTCAAATGAGAGTGGAAGAAATTCGACTTTCATATAATATCTTAATAGAATTCCATGTAATGATCAATGCATTTTTTGGATTCTATATTATTCGCATGTCTAGAATCCTACCAAGAGAATACCCCCCATTTTTATGTAATTGAAGTAGGATTGACGAATAAGAAATAAACATAATACTGTTTATTAGTGTCGCATAAAACCCGAAATGGGGCGTGGCCAAGTGGTAAGGCAGCGGGTTTTGGTCCCGTTACTCGGAGGTTCGAATCCTTCCGTCCCAGATTTTTTATGATGAAACGAAAGATGAAATCGTATTGTATTCTGCACGAGACATAAAGTTTATTAAAGAGAATTTTTTTCTCTTATAAACTCTTAGATTCGATGCAGTCCTAATGCGTTCATTTTCTGTCTCAGAAAACATAATCCAGTGTCAAGTCCAGTCAAATTGAAAATCTTTTTTTCATGAAAAAATTTTAAACTTGACGTAGAACATTGTATAAAAAACGAGACCTATTCCTTTATGGTAGAGATAGATTTATGATAGAGATAAATTTTTTTTATAGTATTTTATTAGTAAAAAAGGTTCCTTCTTCTTTTTCTTTCTTTGGTTAAGCGAAAACGATCTCGATCCGCGATTTTTTAAATATCCAGATGATCCATCCCGGTAAAGATAAGATAAGAACTGCTCGTTAGATAGAATGGATTCAATTTTGATTTGGAGTTGCTTCTTTTAGGTAAAAGAAAAAATAAGTAAAAGCAAAGACCTTAATTTTACTTTACAGGAAATGCGTTTTTTTTACTTCATTTTTTTCTTTCTTTTGGTATTCGAGTCGAAGAAATACGAGAATTCTATAACTACCAAAAAACTTTCTTTTCATTGCAATAGTTTAACTAGTTAATAGTTAATTAGTTTTGTTACGGAAAAATGGTATGGAAAAATAGATTGCTAATCTAATATATTAATTAAATTAATTAAACGGGAGGTTGATAGTTTATTTGTTGGAGAAGAGTCAATTCTTCTCTTATCATTTCAGGATTGGATTGATCATCTCGAGTCCTCTGTTGAGGATGGAAATTCCATAATAAATAAGTCTTAAGCAAACTTGTTTATTCCCTTTTTTCGAACTATATTTCATTCATATGATAGAATATGGGTTTAAATAAATTGGCTCTTTGCGGAGTCTTTCCCGATAAATACTTAATTTCTTTTATTCATATTTCTCCATAGATAGCAAAGCAAGTTTGAATTAGTATACAAAAAACGAAACTAATGACTATTCATGATTCCATCCATATTGGATCAATTCCCTATAACACTTTGCAATGAAATTAGAGGAATGTTATGTTAAAACTTCGTTTAAAACGATGTGGTAGAAAGCAACGTGCGACTTGAAGGACACGATCGATTGTGGATTTTGCTATCCACCATTTTCCATAGTAATGAAAATGCTCTTGGCTCGACATAGTCTGTTCTATTCGTCCCGAACCGAATTTTCGCTGGGTTGTTTGTAAGTAAGCTAAGTAAATAGTACACGATGGAGCTCGAGAGGACAGAATTTATTTTTTATCAAGGGAAAGAATCTAGGGTTAGTGAAAACTAATAAATTAGGCCAACTTTGTCATTCTACCCTTAATATAGAAATCGAAATAATATAGAAATCAAAAGGTTAAAATAAGAAGAAAGTCCAATTTTGGAAGATATGGGAAAACTCTTTTGATTAAAAGTCTATCAGAATCAATCGCTCATATTCGATTTCTATAGAAGAGGGAAATGCTTTATCGAAGGAAATAAGAAAAAAGGGTATGTTGCTACTCTTTTGAAAGAAAAAAGAATAAGAATTCCCGAAGTAATGTTTAAACCCAAGGATTTCACAAATCAAAGATAAAGGATTCCCGAACAAGTAAACACGATTTTCAACTGTCTCAACAATAGAATTGGACCGGAATAAGGAATAAAAGTGAATTTGTTCGAGATGAGGCAAAGAAAAGAGTTTAGAGACGACTCAAAAAATTTCAAAGGATTTTTTTCTTTCAAGTCTGTCAATCAAAATTAGTCAACTTGAGTCATGAGTATAAATGAAATTTGTTTTTTCTGTACGGAAATTAATGCAAGTCATATTCTCGAGCCGTATGAGGAGAAAACCTCCTATACGTTTCTAGGGGGGGCTTTGTTTATCTACATCTATCCCAATAAGCTGTCTATCGAATCGTTGCAATTGATGTTCGATCTCGAAGAGAAGGAAGAGATCTTCGAAAAGTAGGTTTTTATGATCCGATAAAGAATCAAACTTGTTTAAATGTTCCAGCTATTCTCTATTTCCTTGAAAAAGGTGCTCAACCTACAAGAACAGTTTCTGATATTTTAAGGAAGGCGGAATTCTTTAAAGAAAAAGAAAGAACTTTGAGTTAATTGAAGAACTAAATGAATAAAAAACTAGGAGAGGCTCACTAGTATCCCTTGTTGTCTAACTATTTAGAAATAATTTGCCTCTTTCTTAATCCTATTTTTGACTGGATTTATGTCGTGCCAATCCAACATAAGCCTTTATTTTTTTGAGTTTTTCTATCTAATTTTTTTCTTACCATTGTATTTCCATTGACAAAGGTCCATTGAACATCTAGAATTTGTAGATGGATAAGTCTCTTTATCCTCACTCCCTATTAGGTTTTTTGCCTACACTTTGCTCAAATGGTAGGGTTGTCCCTCTTGTTTGTACTCTCATACAAGATTTATTTATTTATTTAAATAAAAATGCTAAAAAAATGACAATTTTACGATCGTGATTGGTGCCACTTTTAACCTTAGTGAAATTTAACCAGACCCGTTCCTTTTGGTATCTGAGTGTTTTCAATGGTGATAAAATCTTTCTTTTAATGTCTTGCTATTTTAAGATTTTGACAGGGGTGTGCGGTGTAATTCCATTGATTTTTGGATTTCGATCGTATCTAAGATCCTAGTTTATCTGGGTTGCTAACTCAATGGTAGAGTACTCGGCTTTTAAGTGCGACTATGATCTTTTACACATTTGGATGAAGCAAAAAATTCGTCCAGACTCTTGGTAGAGTCTATAAGACCGCGACTGATCCTCAAGGGTAATGAATGGAAAAAATAGCATGTCGTAATAAAATCAATTTCTTATTTTGGATTTTTGGAATGGAATAAAAAAATTCTGATTTTCTGGGTCTAATGAATAAATGGATAGAGCCTGGCTCCAATTCTGGTAAAACAAAAAGCAACGAGCTTAACTTCTTAATTGGAAGAACTCCCTGATCTAATTAGACGTTAAAAATAGATTAGTGCCTGATGTAGGGAAAAGCTGGTTTTCCTATGAGTAGACCTTTGATTTTTTCTTTTTTTTTTAGAAATCCTAATTATTCTTGATTTTGGATTGAAAAGGATGTTATGGATTGAATGTGTAAAAGAAGCAGTATATTGATAAAGAGACTGTATCCCAAAGTCAAAAGAGCAATTGGCCTGCAAAAATAAAGGATTTGTTCTCTTTTGTAATTAGAACAAACATAAACAAATTGGATAGAAAAGGAGCGGAAAAAGATCCGTGGATTAGACTCCTTTTCTTCCCCAGGGGTTTGTATTAAAAAATGCAACACCCTGTTCTGACCATATTGTACTATGTATCACCATTTGATAAACCGAGAAATATTTCTCTCTCTCTGATTCAAGTAGAAATACAAATGGAAAAATTCGAGGGTTATTCAGAAAAACTTAAATTTCCTAGACAATATTTCGTCTACCCACTACTCTTTCAGGAGTACATTTATGTGTTTGCCCATGATTATGGATTAAATGGTTCCGAACTTGTCGAAATTATTGGTTCTAATAACAAGAAATTTAGTTCACTACTTGTGAAACGGTTAATGATTCGAATGTATCAGCAGAATTTTTGGATTAATTTGGTTAATCATCCTAACCAAGATCGATTATTGGATTACAACAATTTTTTTTATTCTGAGTTTTATTCTCAGATTCTATCTGAGGGGTTTGCGATCGTTGTAGAAATCCCATTCTCGCTACGAGAACAGTCTTGTCCGGAAGAAAAAGAAATACCAAAGTTTCAGAATTTACGATCTATTCATTCAATATTTCCTTTTTTAGAAGACAAATTTTTGCACTTACATTATCTAGCACATATAGAAATACCCTATCCTATCCATTTGGATATCTTGCTTCAACTCCTTCAATACCGGATCCAAGATGTTCCATCCTTGCATTTATTGCGATTCTTTCTCAACTACTACTCGAATTGGAATAGTTTTATTACTTCAATGAAATCCATTTTTATTTTGAAAAAAGAAAATAAAAGACTATTTCGGTTCCTATATAACTCTTATGTATCAGAATATGAATTTTTCTTGTTGTTTCTTCGTAAACAATCTTCTTGCTTGCGATTAACTTCTTCCGGAACCTTTCTGGAACGAATCATCTTTTCTAGGAAGATGGAACATTTTGGGTTAATGTACCCTGCTTTTTTTCGGAAAACCATATGGTTCGTTATGGATCCCCTTATGCATTATGTTCGATATCAAGGAAAGGCAATTCTTGCATCAAAAGGAACTCTTCTTTTGAAGAAGAAATGGAAATGTTACCTTGTCCGTTTGTGGCAATATTCTTTCTCTTTTTGGACTCAACCGCAAAGGATCCATCTAAACCAATTAGAAAACTCTTGCTTCGATTTTCTGGGGTACTTTTCAAGTGTACCAATAAATTCTTTGTTAGTAAGGAATCAAATGCTGGAGAATTCATTTCTAATAGATACTCAAATGAAAAAATTCGATACCAAAGTCCCTGTTACTCCTCTCATTGGATCTTTAGCAAAAGCCCAATTTTGTACTGGATCGGGGCATCCTATTAGTAAACCAATTTGGACCGATTTATCGGATTGGGATATTCTTGATCGGTTTGGTCGGATATGTAGAAATCTTTTTCATTATCACAGTGGATCTTCAAAAAAGAAGACTTTGTATCGACTAAAGTATATACTTCGACTTTCATGCGCTAGAACTTTAGCTCGTAAACATAAAAGCACGGTACGAGCTTTTATGCAATGGTTGGGTTCGGTATTTTTAGAAGAATTTTTTACGGAAGAAGAGCAAGTTTTTTCTTTGATGTTCGCCAAAACAACTTACTTTTCTTTCCGTGGATCGCACAGTGAGCGTATTTGGTATTTGGATATTCTCCGTATCAATGATCTGGTGAATCCTCTTAATTAATCATTAAACAAAACTAATAAACTAGAAATGATTGATAAATGATCAAGGTAAAACTTTCACAGTTTCCATTCTGAAATGTTCTCTGTACTATAATAAATAGTAAGTGAATCAACTTACTACTAAAAAAATTAGTAGACTTCCTCTTCGGAATAGAAATAGCCTATTTCTACATAGGGAAAGTCGTGTGCAATGAAAAATGCAAGCACGATTTGGGGAGAGGTTTTTTCTCTATTGTAACAAGGAATAATTATCTACTCCATCCGACTAGTTCCGGGTTCGAGTCCCGGGCAACCCATATGGAAACTAGAAAGGAGCAATCTGAGTTTTGATTTTTCACTCACTTCATTTACAAAATTTTTTGGTTTGGTAAATTTTGTTGTATGGATATACAACTGTCGGGGCTGGCTTGGTTGACATTGGTATATAGTCTATATTATACTGTTAAATAACAAGCCTTCTATTATCTTTCTAGTTAATACGTGTGCTTGGGAGTCCTTGCAATTTGAATAAACCAAGATCTTACCATGACTGCAATTTTAGAGAGACGCGAAAGTACAAGCCTGTGGGGTCGCTTCTGCAACTGGATAACTAGCACCGAAAACCGTCTTTACATCGGATGGTTCGGTGTTTTGATGATCCCTACCTTATTGACCGCAACTTCTGTATTTATTATCGCCTTCATCGCTGCCCCTCCAGTAGATATTGATGGTATTCGTGAGCCTGTTTCTGGTTCTTTACTTTACGGAAACAATATTATCTCTGGTGCCATTATTCCTACTTCTGCGGCGATCGGATTGCACTTTTACCCAATTTGGGAAGCTGCATCTGTTGATGAGTGGTTATACAATGGTGGTCCTTATGAGCTAATTGTTCTACACTTCTTACTTGGTGTAGCTTGTTATATGGGTCGTGAGTGGGAACTGAGTTTCCGTCTGGGTATGCGTCCTTGGATTGCTGTTGCATATTCAGCTCCTGTTGCAGCTGCTACTGCTGTTTTCTTGATTTACCCTATTGGTCAAGGAAGTTTCTCTGATGGTATGCCTTTAGGAATATCTGGTACTTTCAACTTTATGATTGTATTCCAGGCAGAGCATAACATCCTTATGCATCCATTTCACATGTTAGGTGTAGCTGGTGTATTCGGCGGTTCCCTATTCAGTGCTATGCATGGTTCCTTGGTAACCTCTAGTTTGATCAGGGAAACCACTGAAAACGAATCTGCTAATGAGGGTTACAGATTTGGTCAAGAGGAAGAGACTTATAATATTGTGGCCGCTCATGGTTATTTTGGCCGATTAATCTTCCAATATGCTAGTTTTAACAACTCTCGTTCTTTACACTTCTTCTTGGCTGCTTGGCCTGTAGTAGGGATTTGGTTCACTGCTTTAGGTATTAGTACTATGGCTTTCAATCTAAACGGATTCAATTTCAACCAATCTGTAGTTGATAGCCAAGGTCGCGTTATTAATACTTGGGCTGATATCATCAACCGTGCTAATCTTGGTATGGAAGTAATGCACGAACGTAATGCTCACAACTTCCCTCTAGACCTAGCTGCTCTTGAAGTTCCATCTCTTAATGGATAAGGCTTTTCTGCTAACATATAGCAATTTTTGAAGAAAGGAAAGCTAGAAATACCCAATATCTTGCTGAAGCAAGATATTGGGTATTTCTTTTTTTTTTTTATTT
>JXWR01007881.1_pt1 | contig 14826 bp, 9 predicted proteins | sample 315541 | NCBI WGS metagenome assembly JXWR01 (sample SAMN03273951, study PRJNA271842) | soil metagenome | isolation source: rice field ambient CO2 | place: India: CRRI Experimental farm Cuttack,Odisha-753006 | collected 2013-12-17
TTTTTTTTTTTTTTTGACATTAGCAACAATGAAACTATCTCACTTACCGTCATATTCTTTGATATAATAGCTGACGCCATCAGTTGTCAGGGTGTTCGTATCTAGAGGGTTGACTATTAGTAAACTCAGCAAACAATTAAGATACCAAAACCATCTATTAGACTACCTACCTGTTGCCATTATGATTTATAATCCTGGTATGCGGCTATAGCGTCTGTCAGCGCTGCTAGTTGTCGTGGAGTGACGGCTGTTTAAGACCGTTAAAGTTTGTTGATGGCGGCTGGAATTGTTTGATGATGAAGTCTTTGCCTTGACCGCGCGGAGGTGCTCCGAGGAATTTGCTAAACGCACAGCGATGCTCCTGACGTCTCCGAGAAAAGAATTTTTTTTTTTACTTTTTTGTGTATATATAGCGAAGCTCATTGCTTCACATCAGAACATGAAGTGGGCCCAGCAGTAACAGCACTACCCTCCTCACGCTCCAGAAATGATTCGAATAGTAGGGAGCAACATACCTGTTCACCGTACCACGCCGTGGTTGGTACGATCATTTGCCACCTCTTTAATCGTGTATGGCAAGGTGAAGGCCAAGATCGGCATTTTTCAACGTACTCATGATGTCCGGCCATTATCATTACGAGAAGAAAGAGAGAAGCTAGAACGCCAAAAGCTCAAAATAAGAGAACAAAGAATGAAACCTTATAGTGACCAAAAATTTAGACATCTTGTACAGCAAAGGGGTGTATCAGAGTTGCAAACCAATGAAGATATCTCCGGTGACGCTATTGCATTACTACAGCTGTCTGATCTTAGAATGATGTATAATTACTTGGGTACCAGCGGCTTCCAGTTGAAAGATTCTTATGTTGTTGAGCGAGATGTTTTGAAAATGTTAAAGAAAGGGCATCATATGAAAGCCCTTTTGTTGTGCAAGCTTGCTAAGGATAATGGTGTTGTGGGTATGAATCATATCTTGGAGTACTACTTGAACTCTAAGAACTACAGCATGGCATTCAAGCTGATAAATTGGAGAAAAAAATGGCATGTGCCATGTAATGAGCATACGTACACTATTTTGTTTAATGGTTTTGCGAAACTGAGGGAGCCATTATCAAAAAATCAAGTTGAGAAATTGTACACGTCTTATCACGACTTAGTTTCTCAATACAGATCTAAGCGAAAGCAGGAGGCTGACGGTAAGAATGTTATCGGTGTTTCTGTTATCCACATTAATTCGGTGTTGTCTGCATTAATTAACACTGTACCTGAAAATCAACACTATGCTTGGAAAGTTTTTGAAAGCTTGACTTATAGTGGTCCTCATTCTGCTGATAATCTTACCTACACCATTATGCTAAGCAGTCTTAGACATGTGCAAGATCAACAGCAATATGTGATGCTTTTTGACAAGTTATTGGATTCTGTTTCTGAAAGATCACTTTCTTCCGTTAGAGTTGGTCAAACTGCAAAGATTCTCAAAATTGATTTAAAATTATTGATTAGCTTTGCTAACGCTGCTACAAGAATTCAACCACAAGATGACCCAAGGAAGTTGGTCGCTTATCGTTTGTTTGAGCACTTTGTCAATCTAGAAAAATACAATTTGGAGGAAATTGCCGGCAAAATTTTTGATCTGGAGAGCATATACAATGGCAGCAATGTGAACAGACTACTTGAAGAACCTAATAAGAATAAATATTTACCTAACAGACCTGTTTTGACGGCCTTGGTTAAGTTGATTAATTCAGTATCTGAAGCTGCTGGACATGAAGCTTTGGGAAAAATTACTGTTACCAATCCAAAGGCGCTAGATTTTGTTTTCATAAAAGAGTGGTTGAACCTTAAGGAAAAGACTGTTAAGGTAACTCAAGTGGGTACTGTTTTGAAGACCGAATTGGTTTCTTTGCTTAAAACTGCTGAAGACAATTTTGAAGACAAAGAGAAGGCGAAAGTGTTTATTAAGTCTTTATTGCAATCCGAGAACAACTACATATTGGCAAGATTGTATAAAGCATACGGTACCCAGGTTTTCCACCTCAATGAACAGGTTTTCAATGAAAAGAGATTTGATGGTAAAACTGGACACTCTAAACAATTGTTTATCGAAAAAAAGCGCCGCGCCAATCTTAAATTTTACTATGAAATTTCCAGCCTTAGTAAGGAAAACGTCTTGTCTTTTGAGAATCAAGAAACTGACTTGCACATTTTCCATTCCTACTTGGGCGCTCTTTTTAACTTGCAGCTTCCTATTGAAAAAAACCATGAAATTTTCTTTCGATGCACCAATTTTTTACGTACTTCAAATAGTTTCACTGATCTATTCCAAAGTGATGCAAGACCTTCAGATAGGGAATTAATGTTAGTTAAAAGTGTTTTATTGAATACTGTGAAGTACACACAATATTTGATTGACGATTTGACAATGAACGAGGACGATTTCCACAAGTTGGATTTGGAAAAAGAAGAACCAGAAGATGTTAGACAAAGAAGATTATTGTTAAGATATAAGAAGAATTTGTTGGAACCTGTTAATATGATTGATAGATTATTGAAGAAAAAACAGTTCTAAGCTGCCTCATGAAAAGGGCTGCAATTGTATTATAGATTTTTTTTTCCCCCTTCATAGTTATACTTTTTGCGTGGTATTGTGCATGTCACACACCATTATCCATTGACTCCTTGTATTTACTTTTAATTGAGTCTGATGCAAAAACTTTAGCTCATATACATAGTTTGTTTCTAGATTATTTGCAGAAGCTTTGGGTTTTTACGATTGGTTTATTTGCTTGGTTCAAATATAACACTTTTATTTTAATTATTTTGTTGTCCTTTTTTGACTACAAAGTTGATAGTTTCAAAAGTATATCGTTACAATCATAAAGAAGGCGTTTTAGAAAATCTTAACAGACAAGTTACAAGCATTTACTGTCGTGGTTGCAACTTTCAGTGTTATTCGTCTCTATCGTCTCACAATATACGGAGGCTCTAAAGTCCTTTTTTTTTTTTTTCTGATTTTCACTAAGCTCTGCGCGCTCATAATTTTGTGAAAAATTTCGGAAAACTACTGATGTAGGAAACCCTTAAAAACTTTGTTGATTATTGTGATTTGCATGTTTCTTATACTAACTTGTTTGAGCAACGTTACTATTTCCCTAATAACTCGTCATGTTTAGGCAAACAGTGGCAAAGTCCGTTAGAGCTAGATTGGCTACTAGCATTTGTATGAAGCAATCAACCGCCTCTGCATCAATTGCCAGACTCTCTAAACCATTCAGTATCACCTTTGTCAAGAACTACAGTACATTGAAATCAGAAGAAGAAGTCAAACCAGTATTTACCAAACTTTCAGAAGAAAATGATCCAGAAAGAGACATGTTTTTCAAGTACACATGGGGCACTTGGCTCAAGAATGACAAGCAAGAAAAAGAGAAAAGATTCACTAGCTTTTCTATTCAGGGTTTGAATGAAGTTGTGCACGAATTATACAAAATTGCCAAATCTGAAGAATCAGGAGAAGCATTACCAAAGCCGGTGAAAAACCCAGACAATACTGTTTTTCTTAAAGAAAACTTAAAAGATTTGCTCGGTGATGAAGAACTCAAACCTGATGAAAAAGTGGTGGTTAAGACCATGACCAGTATTCACGAAGGCAAGCATAACAGAGTTTATAAAATTGAATTTAGTACAGGTAAAACTTTTGTCTTGAGAATACCTTACAAGTTGTTGACCGAATATGCTACATCTAGACAGATTCAAAGTGAAGCGGCTACTCTTGATTTTGCCAGATACAAGCTTGGGTTAAAGGTTCCTAAAGTTATTAGTTATGGTATACATTCTTTAAATCCACTTAGATCCCCTTACATTTTGATGGAATACGTTGAAGGTGATTTATTAATGAAGAAATGGAATCCAGCAGTTGAAGAGTCTGATCCAAAGCATAAAGAAATATTGAACGAGGTCATTGAGCCGTTATCAGACTTCCAAAAAAAACTTTTGTCTGTTACTTTCAACTACTATGGCTCTTTGTACTTTTATGATGATGTCAGCGCCCAATTGCAGATGAAAGGAGAACCTTACAGCGGTGAGACTGAAGAAAGATTGAAAAACAGATGGAGAATTGGTTTATCTACTGACAGAAACCTTTGGAGACACAAAGCACACTTGAAACCAGAACAATTCAACCCATTGCTTGGCCCAGTTGATGCTAGCGAGCCACACAAAGTTGTTGAAAACGCTGCTAATATGGAAGTGGAAAGCTTGAGAACTAGACTTGGCTTAAGTGATGCTGATGCTGCGAATAAAGTCGAGGACCCTGAATTATTGAAGGATGCAATCGGTGTGTACGAGAAGCTCGGAAAGCTCTCTCCATTTTTGATCAATGAAAAATCTTCTGCTATTCCAAATGTGGAAAATTTGTTTGCGCCACGCTTGCACAACCCTGATATTGATCCATTGAATGTCATTGTTGGCAAAGATGGTCAGCTAACGTTTATTGATTTTGAAAACACTACCATTAAGCCATTTATTTATACCACTTCTCCAGACTTTATAAACTACGAGGGTTACAAAGTGTACAACTTGAAGGAAATTGACAATTTTGAATCTTTGCCAGACATGGAAAAATATCAATATGGTTTAATGTACATGAGAACCAGAAACCAATTTTTGTGGGAATTAGCCTTGAATAATAAAAACAAGGATTTGATTGCTTCCGTGTCGCCATACATTAAGGAATTGAAATCACCATATGCTAGAGCATTACAAGTTAAAACTGATAGTGACTACTTGTTTGTGGAAGAAGCTTTGCTCAAAATTAAGCACAACTGGGACGCTTATCTTCAAAGTGATCTTGTAAAAGATGACGGTTCAAAAAAATATCCAATAAGTTGGAATGAATCAGAAATCAAATATTTCGAAAAGTCATTTGTTGAGTATCAGAAAGATTTGATGAAAAAACCTTTTGCTGCCACTGGCGGTTGGGTTCCTCAGGACATGTTTGAACGTTTGTTAGGTGAAGGTAAAATTGAAAAAGTTGATGACGAGTACAAATTAAAGAATTTTTAAGCGAAAAGGTTATTAGTAGCTTTTATTATTGTATATAGATTATGATGTACGACGTTGATTGTTTCCCCTTATCACTTACACTTATCAATAATATATATATTCTTTATGTGTTATGTTTAAAACTAACTTTGACATTTGTAGAAGCCGGAAATTATTCATTTGCTGCTCAAAGAAAACGAAGCTTTTTTATTATTAACTGTTATGACATATTTTTGTCAATTCAGGCCAAAATCCTCTAAACTGTTTTTCAAGACGCTTATTCACAAAGGCAGAAAACTGGAATGCTTTTTCACACCACGATTTTCCTTCATCGGTATTCCCCATACTTTGTATAGGTTAGTATCAAGAAAAAATAAGTTAATTAAAAAAAGTGATCTTTTAGATGAGACAAAAGTGTTCCAACATACATCATCAAATTTGCTCCATGGTTCCAAAAAGTGGCGGCTAAATTGTTAGTAACATGCTGTAAAATAGAATATTGACAAAAAGTAAACGCACCTAGCCATTCAATTTCCTGAGAAGAATGGTCATTTTTCTATATTGGGCATTATTAGTAACTGGTCTAATTATTGAACACTTAAAAGACAAACTCACAATACAGGCTGCAAATCTGGGATATGCTCTATCAAGAATAAGAACACAAGAGACTGGATCTGATTCGATGAAATTTGAAATAAACATTCTGATGCATTTAAATAATAGAGGGGAAAGATGCCTATCTCTTGTGAATTCCTGTTCTATTGCTATGCTCAATATTTCTTTCATGTATTTTGCAGAACAGTTTGAGTTTTGTATTTCATCAATAAAGATAGAAATATGTTTGTATACGTTGCATTGATACGCCTCCTAAGATATTTGTTAGTGCTGCTTTTTACAACTTGTTTAGAAATTGTTGACAAGATACTTACTTTCACCAATGATGGCAAAGCCTTCCAATTGCTTTGCAATATTTCTACATCGTATTGGACAGTTAAGGCATGAAAATAACACAATTTCAAAACATTCTTTGTTTCTAAATTCTCTTGTTGATGTGAATATGGATCATAAATTCTGTTTAATTCTTGAGTTATTTCAGATATTTTCTGTATCAAATCTGCTCTCAATGGATCCTCCGATGATAGTTGATCTAGTTGGCACTTTAGACATAAAGCCTCTAAAATCAAAGTTCTAGCCCTCCAAACAGGTAAATCCCTTAAATTTTCTGGTGCTTGATGGGAAACCAGTTTATTAAATTTTGTTGAAAAAGATGCCAAAGATGAACCACAACCAAAAATCTTCAGCGAATAACACTCTCTGGCAGTTTCATAGAGAATACTACTTAACCAAGTTAACTCTTCTATGGTGTATTTCTCTTCCGTTTTTTGCTTTTCTTCTAAGACGGAGATGTTTGTTCTTTCTGCAAATTTAAAAGATTCAGGTAAGAGAGAAACCAAAAGCTGGTAATAACCTGTCTTCATATTAATATCTGAGCTGTTTTTAGCTTCATTTATTATTTTTTGAATATTGCACCGCAAAGTGGTAGCTACTAAACTTGGATCAATGCTGCCGGCAGAAAGCATGGTGACTAGGCTGGAGAGTCCAGTTACTAATAACTCAAGCTCAATATCTGGCTCAGAGATACATGCGGCCAATACAGAGGGGGCTAAGCTGTTTTCACTTTCAATAATTGCTTTCAAACAGTTTAGTTGAGATTCTGTATCTTTGCATTCCTTATGAACCAAAAACATCAAGTAATTTGTCAATGGGTTATTTTGCTCTTTATGCGACATTTCAGCAAATACTTGATGTACCTTATTATACTGTTTCAATTCTTGATAACTTCTAATCAAATTTCTTTGAACTTTTGGCAAGTCGTCAAAATTCTCAATATTAGGAACCAAAGCACGATGCAAACATAGATTAAACCATCCAACTGCAGCTTCACAGAGGTTAGATTTTAAGGCTTTCTTTCCGGTTGTCCAAAATAGCACAATCGTGCCCGAACACGCTTCATCCGAAAGATCTTTTGCAAATCGTTTTTCCGCAGAGTTTAAAAAACTTGTTATGTCTTTAATTTTTTCTTCGAAGGTGGAATGTAAATCCTTATTGATTGATATCCATACTCTGGATGTTAATGCAGTTTCAAACTGCTTAGGCATATCACTCTGATCTAATTTATTAAAAAAAAGATAATCTAAACAGCTGAGTGATCCTTTTGCATAAAAGTTTGAAAGCTCATTGATAACGCTCAAAATATTTTCAAAGCACTCTTTCACATTAACAGACATTATCATTTTCATGATAACTTGCTGAAATTCTTTAGAGTCAAATTGCGACCGTTTCTTTTGTATTTTTATAGATAGCAAGAACGGCTCAATTTTAGTTGGATATATTTTCTCCAAAAATGATACGCATGTTGCTGCTTCTTTTATCAATGGAGCATCATCTATGCCCAAATAACATTCACTTAAAAGCAATAGAATATTGAACTTAACGTTTTTGTAAAGAACCTCAGGCTTGAATTTAATATCAATGGAAAGAATTTCAAGAGCACTTTTCAAAAAAAAGATGCATTGATTGTCGATTTTGTTTTTGCTGTAATCACCATCTTCGCTGTGGATGTCTAGGCTACCATGTAAAGCTAGACAGGCATTATACATCATTCTGCAAAACTCAATTACAGCCGCCGTTCCCAAAAAGGAAATATTTTTGTGAATATTGGCATTTGCTAAATAAAATTTTGCAGTCTCGAAGTCTTGCTTTTTGAGTGCCTTCCAATTAGCCGTGGTTAATACTATTTGCGCTTGAAGAAATTGCTATTTACTGTGAGTGAAAAACATACCATTTCCATACTAGCGAACTGGCTTTCTGCTTTCAATGCTTTAAATTCTCTATTAAAGGTAGAACTAAGTTCACTATTTTGCAATTCAATGAGAGCCAAATACTTATCTGCATATTTTTGGCATTTGGATGATAAATTAGGTAAATTTCCATCTGTAAAAAGTATATAATTAGTAAACTCAAAAGTGAGATAAAATTTATTAGAGTGCTATGATTTCTTACCCGTTGCCGTTGAGAAAATTTTTGTAAAGCATTTCAAGCATCTCAATTTTCCTGTAAGGTGAAGTTAGTATCAGTAGTTAAATTTGCTGTGCAAATTGGAATAATCAGGTTTAGAAATTGATAACTGACGTTCAAGTGACATGTTGAATTTTTCATGTACGCAAAGCATCAAAGCGCAAAAAAGTTTTGCTATATTTAAAGTTAGAGAACAAAACATATTACTTTGAGTTAATCAAAAGGTCCCGTACTTTGACAGAGAAATTCGAATATGTCATTACTGCACTCTTTCATTGCTATTGTAGCCGCATTCCATAAATTCGATGCTGTCAACTAAGGTTAGTAAAAAGCATATTGGCGAAGCTGATGATGCTCAAAGTGTTGTCATACAGATGCTTTCCAAAGAAGACACTACGCTATCAGCCACATTACATTCCTTTGGCTCTAAAGTATTTTGTAGAGTTTCAATCAGTGGAAAAAGGGAGTTCAAAGTAGAAGAAGGCACAGTCAAGGTGTCGGCGCTTAACTTGACTGTGGATCTTAAGACACCGCTGAGATTAGCGGATGCGTCTTTTGGTGTTGTTAGTATTTTACTATGGATCCGCTTCATAAGAAGTGGCCTACTAACCAATAAATTCGGTGAGGGTTGACTCGATTCCTGACATGTTTTGCCTTTTTTTTTTTTTTTTACTTCAAAAAGAGAAGAAAATAAAACTGATTGATGGCAGGAAAGATGGATATTCAGATAGAGACAGATTCAGAAAACACAGTATAGTGTAATCGCTACGGGGCTCACAACCAGAATGACGGCAATTCAAACGGAGCTTCTAATTTGAGACGATTAGCGAAAGACGCTTTACGTACCAACTGGGGGCATCTCTTACACAGCAGCGCTTCCAAAGCACAGTTTTGGGTATAATTTGTACCACATTGACAATATTTGATTATTTAAATTTACTGCTTGGTGTTTGTATATTTACAAGATGGCAACAATGTGCGTATGACTTTTCGTACTGTATATATGTATATCTGACTATTCGAGTCATTAGATAGCTTGTATACAACAATGTTTTGCTTAGAGCGAGGATAACTAACAACAAGAACTGCAGTCCTAGAAGTTTTAAATTGCTAGAAGAGCTAGAAAAAGGAGAAAAAGGATTGGGTTCGGAATCATGCTCTTATGGACTTGCTGACAGTGATGATATCACAATGAGCCGCTGGAATGCCACTATCATTGGTCCACCCCACGTATGTGATCTACTTTTTTGCCAACGCGAATATAATCTGGAAAAACATCTACTAACGTTCTCTAGTCTGCTCACGAAAACAGAATCTACAGTCTCTCTATCGAGTGTGGCGACTCGTATCCTGACAAGCCACCAACAGTGAAGTTCCTCTCGAAGATAAATTTACCATGCGTTAATCAATCCAATGGTATAATTGATGCCAAGAAGCTCCCAATATTGAACTTTTGGAAAAGAAACTATTCGATGGAAACTCTTCTTTTGGAATTGAGAAAGTAAGTACTTTACGTGTTCTTTCAAGGCGTACAGAAGTCTGGACATTTGCAAACTAACAATAACATTATAGGGAAATGTCGGCGCCTGCCAATAGAAAGTTGCCGCAACCGCCTGAAGGGTCTGCATACTAGGAGATATAGCGATGGCGCTAGAGATATACAGGTGCAAATGTTATATATACTGCTTCTAATATACTGTTTTGCTGATACAATTGGCTGTATGCAGTTGATAATAGATTGTGATTGTGATTGTGATTATGATTATGATTGTAGACGGAGAATTAGAAAATGAGTATTGTGGATTGATAATTGTGGATTGAGATCACGGCTCACATGTTTGGCGCTGCTTAAGTCCGTTTTCACAAGCAAAAACTCGAGACGGAAAAACAGAAACTCACCAAACGAATCAGTTGTCTTCAGAGCAGAACATCACCACTGGGTATTTTTACTCGATAAACACCTTAAACACTTTGATAGTCAACACATCAAATGGCTCCACCAGTACAGGTACTTACGCGGCAAGAAGTCGAAAAGGCCTTCAATAGCAGTGATCCCAAGGACTGCGAGTTGCGAGAGATCGCCCAGTATGAGTGCACTTTTAATTCGAGGTTTGAGGTCGTGTGCTTGCCATTTTCCAGGCTTTTCAAGGAGTGCACCGTCAAATACCAGGACAAACGAGCTAAGCAGGTCAAAACAAGGCGTCAGATGATTGAGATCACTACCAAAGATACAAACACGCCGCTACGTTCTCACCGCAAGGAGTTCAAGGACTTTGTGCGAACAATGGAGCAGTTGGAAGACTATATGAAGCAATTTGACAGCTGAAACCGCTGCTATAGGTAGGTTTATAGGTTGCATATGGGTAATGAATGACAATGAATGACAAACACTATATTTTGAATTGAATATGCCTGAGAAATGACCTTAGCATCGCACGCTAAACCTGTTTTTTGACCACTAGTATACTCTGTAAACCTCACGGCATGGCATCGTCCAACGCCTATATTAATCACGCCAAAGTCCGCTACCCGCCACTGCCAGGCGCTAACTTGCCAGCCCACCCCAGGCAGCAGTTAGATGGCAATATAGTGCTGGATTCCATTCTTTCTGTGGAACTGTGTCAAACTATCCTAGTTCATGTTCTTGCTATAAGCTGTATCCCAGACCCTCCTGTATGAACCCAGCTGAAGTTTATAGACTAGCAGGCTATTTATCATTCAACACTCCTTTCTTTCCACCAAAGTCAACGTCAATGCTCCCTGTTCAGCCTGCATCCTGCTAATGAGTGATGATCCAGCTAAACAAATCAGACTACAACATCAACTCCGCAAAGGAATACTATGGCTTCCTTAAGAAATACTTGGGCTCAATAGACAACTGCTCTTTTGAGCAAGCTAACGCAAAGCTTGTCTTCTACCTCTCATTTGTCACAATATATATGGAAATTCCTTTAGACCCCAGCCAAAACTCTTTTTGTATATTTTTATCGGGCAACTCAGAGCAAATCTTGTATACATCATCACATCTATTGGTGAACTCAAACATATTCAAGTCAGTAACTCTCAAAACATTCTTGGTGTCTAAGTTACTCTCAATGCTTAATTTAAATGTTCAGCTTAATAATGTCAACTTAAAGCTTTTGATTGGCTTTGTTTTTGTCTGTTTAATTCAGTCAAAAGACAATGATGATCAAGCCGAGCTTACATTAAATGATGATTCAAACAAATTTGACATTCATGACATCACTATGGATGAGGATCAAAACGGTAATAACATTAGTCAAATCAACGAGTCCATTTTGGATATTTTAAAATCATACTCTTCTTTCAAGATTTTTTACAAGATTCTTTACTTCAACAATTTTATACATTTTTACACTTTCAGAAAAAATGAGATTTTCAGCAAATATTTGAACAACTACAAACAACACGACCAAGAACCCACGGATGATGAACTGGAAGTGCCCTATGAGGATGTCAAACAGCATAAAAAACTTTGCAAGTTCTACAGCTTGGACCATGCCGACTCTACAAAACCTTACGAAAATATTGATTTGAATGTGAACTTAGAAGAAGAGCTTATAAGTGAGGAACACTACTACTTGACCAACTGTTTGATCAATGAAAAGAGCATTCTCTTTGCCGATACCGCCGGGGATCTTGATACGGCAATCAACTCTATGACGGAAGAAGAATTACAAAATTCGAAAAGTACAGATAGTATTTTAAATAAAATAATAAGCACAGACTCGGAATTTAAAAGCATTATATTCCAGCATAAACGCATTCTTTTATCTAAAGTATACATGAAGCTATTATCGGACTATTTGAAGCTAAGCTCTTTGAGTTTCAACGAGTTGATATTTGTGAACAGCCACTTTATATTAAATTTCTTGTTAAAAAATTTGTCAATTTTTGAGAATGAAGATATAGATGAAGACAAATTTGAAGAATCCTTGAAGAGGTCCAACTCAGACAAACGCAATAGTATTAGGTTTGATACAAGCTTCAATGATAAATTACTACGTGATATTTTACAGTTTGAGAACTATAAAAAATCATTAAAAAGTGTTAATAAAACCGAGCTGAAAAATTTGAACGAGCTCAAATTTGAGTTATTATTAGCATTAAATGAGCAGTATATTATTGCCTCGCATAATCAGCAAACACTTCAAAAATCTTACAATAAACTCGTGCTTTCTAAATTACTTTACTATAAACATTTAAAACTCATTCAAATAAAAACCGAAATCAATGCGATTTTGGATAGTAAAATTGAAATCAATAAAAATATAGAACAAGCGTTTAACGATCGATACCAAGAAGAAGCGGCTGCATTACTGGAACTCAGAGCAGAACAAGTTTTGCAACAGCAAATGTACGGCAGCGTTACGCCGCAAATGGAATATCAAATTGATACAGATGAACTATATGAAATTGTTTTGAGTGAGTTTAAAGACACCTTTACAACTTTGACATTTTTTGAGGAAAAATTTTGTAATCTAAAGGATGTTTTTGAAAACAATCAGTTTTTTAACACCGGCAACCCAAAAACTGATCACGAAAATTTCACAGAATATTTAACAATTTTAAAAAAAGGCTCCACGGAGTTTCTAATGGATTTGCAGCTGTTGTCTATTGATACTGTAAATGCATACTTGACTCTACCGGAAGAAGCTGTGCTACCCATTATTAGACCAGTTATTCAAAACACAGTATTTAATTGTTTAATTGGACTGACATATTTGCTGGATGAAGATGTCAAGTCGAAAACCAAAAATTTGAAGGAAGCAGCTACCGTTTACGTTAACTTTGTAGCCTTTTTGATCTACAGTTTCAACAGGCAAACAAATAACTGCAATAAGATTTTGATTTTGAAAATTCTACACTTAATACTCAAAGAGATGAAGAAAAACAACGAAAAATCTAAGGCAAGCCAAGCCATAAACAAATTGAACAGAAGACGATCAATTTTCACCAAGAATAGAATCACAGTTAATGAGATGCACCAATCTAATGAAAGCACAAATTGTGACTTTTACATCAACGATTTAAAAGTTCTTGTTGACATTTTCATCAGAGAGCTATACAATCTTTCTCCGGAAACACAGGTCCCTGTTATCAATAACTATTTGAGAGTCTTTTTCTTATTATTGGATATAACACCGCTTAATTATTTGAAACATGATCCAAAGTACCTAAACCTGCCTATTGACAAGTATACTTTCAACTTTGATGAGGGAAAAGGTTATAAACGCAAAGAAATTTTGGATTTGTTGCTATACTTAAGTGGCAATACTGTGAGCGACTTGGCGAAAAAGTGCTGCGACAATGACGGTGTTATACCTGACTTGGCCCGCGAAGGTGAATCCAACAGTCATGATGTTGCTGTCTCAGAAGGAAGTGATGATACAAAACGATTAGCTAGAAAATGTCTCTCCATTAGTTGGTTGGGTCTCGAAAGCTATATTTTGGAAAATGCCCAAAAATTGAATAATTCGACTGTCAATAATGGTGAATTTTTTCCAGTCATCACGCGAACATCGACATCTAACTCTATGTCATCTTCATCTTCTAGTATAACAATGAATGCCAATGGCTCAACGGACCGGCTTACACTATCTAAAAAGCTTTCAAATTTGAGACTTTCAAACACCAACACCGGAGGCAGTAACAATAGCTACAAAAGTGGTAATAATGGTAAATCTCTTGGCCAAGCTTCTCCATTAAACTATTACTCTCAAAATAAATCAAGAAATAACTCTTTGAGCAATCCAAGTGGTTACGGAAACAATCAAGAAGCAATAGGCAGTGTTACTGATTATGCTAACGTTCCTACAATACAACTTAATGAGTCAAAAGATGGCGCAACGTCCATGCCAAACAAGCCAGCCAACTTGAATATAATGAATAGCGCGCAATTTTGTCCAGATAATAATGCAAGCTCGTTGCTTAGTACAGCTAGCACCGCAAATAATGGGCAAAGACAAGATAATATGTGTCTTCGCCCCGCAGATATTAGACATCATGAATCTCACTCTTCAAGTAATATTGACTCTGTGGGCACCAAAATGAGAAAAAAACCACCGCCACCGCCCCCATTATTTAGCGCTGCTTCGAAAGAGCGGATTATTGGTCATCGGCCAGGAACACGAGGAGCCACAGGAGGTGAGTCCCCATCTGGACTAAGAAAGTCACCAGCACCACCACCACCGCCGCCTTCACGGAAGCTACGGGTGACCAAGTCAGCACTCAACTTGACATCTCAAAGCTAATATCAACAATTGATAAAGTTCATTGCTTCAGGAAATGAGGTGATGAGTGGGAGGGCTTTTTTGCGTTTCTCACTACGTGTTTTTTTTTTTTTTTTCTTTTTGTTTTTGTTTTGTTTTTCTGCCTTCTTATGTTATGCTCTTAGTTTTGCGTTCTTTTACTTTATAGAGCTTGCTTTGATTTTTTGCAAAAAGTTTTTTTGCTTTTCTTTTCTGCTGTCTTACTATCTCGCATTATAGTGCTATGCTTTTGATAATGGTTAATGAATAATAAACAAATTTTAAAATCTACACTTGTAATTTTTTTTTTTTTTTTCACTTAATCGTTTTCGTTCTCATCTGTTCTTTTGCATTTTCAATTGCTGGATATAATGCTTGAAACTACTACTAATCATTTATACTATAATGGACAACCTACTGAAGGTTTTTTTTT